>Ga0116227_10001166_pt1 | contig 57216 bp, 61 predicted proteins | sample S1TSphgellanicum_FD_89693 | JGI IMG/M metagenome (GOLD analysis project Ga0116227, IMG submission 89693) | Host-associated microbial communities from peat moss isolated from Minnesota, USA - S1T2_Fb - Sphagnum magellanicum MG | ecosystem: Host-associated > Plants > Peat moss > Unclassified...
CGACAGCGTTGCCAGCTCCACCATGGCCGGGCGGTTGAACTTGCTGCCGTCGGCCGCCAGCCAGACCTCGCGCGCCTGGCGGATGATGGTCTGCGCCACTTTCACTTCGCGGTAGTCGAAGTCGCGCAGCGTGCCGTCGGACTCGATGCTGGAGATGCCGATCAGCGCAATGTCCACGCGGAACTGGCGTATGAAATCCACCGCCGCCTCGCCGATGATGCCCAGGTCGCGCGCGCGCACCGCGCCGCCGGCCACGATCACCTCGCAGCCCGGGTTGGCGCTGAGGATGGTGGCCACGTTCAGGTTGTTGGTGATCACGCGCAGCCCGGTGTGCTGCAGCAGCGCCTTGGCAATCGCCTCGGTGGTGGTGCCGATATTGAGGATCAGCGAGCAGTCGTTGGGCACCTGCGCCGCCACCGCACGCGCGATGCGCGCCTTGCCCTCGGCGTTCAGCGCCTCGCGCTGGCGGTGGGCGATGTTCTCGATGGTCGAGCCCGGCATGCGCACGCCGCCGTGGAAGCGCGCCAGCAGCTGCGCCTCGGCCAGGCGCTGCACGTCGCGCCGCACCGTCTGCAGGGTGACGTCGAGCATCTCTGCCAGTTGTTCCACCGTCATGGAGCCGCGCGCGCGCACGGCCTCCAGCAGGCGGATCTGGCGGGGATTGGCATTCACGTGGGGAACTGTCATGGTGCTTTCAAAACAAGGCCGTCCACTCTAAATCGAACCAAAGCGAGCGAATTAGGGGAAAACTCTAGGTTAAAACGAAAATAAACGAACAAAAATCACCGCACTTTCACATGCAGCTTCGGTGCTGCGAGGGGCACGGCCAGATGGGCATGGGCGGACACACGGTGGGCATGACAGGGCGGGCGCAAGGCGCAGGTCGCGCCGCGGCAGGAGGCCTGCCGTGCAACTGACGCTGGAAGGCATAGGCAAGACCGTCGGCGCGGAAACCTGGCTGCGCGGCATCACGCTGGCGCCTGTGCCCGGCGCCGTCACGGTATTGCTCGGCGCCACCCAGGCGGGCAAGACGAGCCTGATGCGCATCATGGCCGGGCTCGATACCCCCACTGCCGGCCGTGTGCGGGTCGATGGTCAGGACGTCACCGGCATGCCGGTGCGCGACCGCAACGTGGCCATGGTCTACCAGCAGTTCATCAACTACCCGACGCTGACGGTGGCCGACAACATCGCCTCGCCGCTCAAGCTGCGCGGCGACAAGGACATCGACGCGCGGGTGCGCGTCCTGGCCGACAAGCTGCACATCGGCATGTTCCTGGACCGCCTGCCCTCGGCCCTGTCGGGCGGCCAGCAGCAGCGCGTGGCGCTGGCGCGCGCGCTGGCCAAGGGCGCGCCGCTGATGCTGCTGGACGAGCCGCTGGTCAACCTCGACTACAAGCTGCGGGAAGAACTGCGCGAAGAGCTGTCGCAGCTGTTCGCCGCGGGCGACTCCACCGTCATCTACGCCACCACCGAGCCGGCCGAGGCGCTGCTGCTGGGCGGCTACACGGTGGTGATGGATGCCGGCGAAGTGCTGCAGTACGGCCCCACGCCCGAGGTCTTCCATATGCCCGATTCGCTGCGCGTGGCCCGTGCCTTCAGCGATCCGCCCCTGAACCTGATCGATGCCCGTGTCACTGCGGCCGGTGTGCAAGGCCCGGGGGGCCTGCTCTTGCCGCGCGCCAAGCGCCTGGCTGTGGACAAGGTCACGGTCGGCCTGCGCGCCGGCGCGCTGCGGCTGGTGGCGCGCCCGGGTGATGTGGCCCTGACGGGCCAGGTCGAGCTGGCGGAAATATCGGGCTCCGACACCTTCGTGCACGTGGCCACCCCGGCTGGCGAATTGGTGGCGCAGTTCACCGGCGTGCACCACTTTGCGCTGGGCGAGACGGTCACGCTGCAGCTCGACCCGGAGCAGGTCTACCTGTTCGACGCCGTCACGGGACGCCGCCTGGCGGCTCCGCGCCGCGCAATGGAGAACTGACATGGCCCGTATCGACCTCGACCTGGCGCATGCCTACCAGGACAACCCGCAGCAGGACAGCGACTACGCGCTGCTGCCGCTGAAGATGTCCTTCCGCGACGGCGGCGCCTACGCGCTGCTGGGCCCCTCGGGCTGTGGCAAGACCACCATGCTCAACCTGATCTCCGGCCTGCTCGTGCCCTCGCACGGCACGGTGACCTTCGATGGGCGCGATGTCACGCGGCACAGCCCGCAGCAGCGCAACATCGCCCAGGTGTTCCAGTTCCCGGTTATCTACGACACCATGACGGTGGCGCAGAACCTGGCCTTCCCGCTGCGCAACCGCAAGGTGCCCGAGGCGCAGATCAAGGCGCGCGTCGGCCAGATCGCCGAGATGCTGGAGATGAGCCACCAGCTCGACCAGCGCGCCGCCGGCCTGTCGGCCGACCAGAAGCAGAAGATCTCGCTCGGCCGCGGCCTGGTGCGGCCCGACGTGTCGGCCGTGCTGTTCGACGAGCCGCTGACCGTGATCGATCCGCACCTGAAGTGGCAGCTGCGCCGCAAGCTCAAGCAGATCCACCACGAGTTGAAGCTCACGCTGATCTACGTCACCCACGACCAGGTCGAGGCGCTGACCTTCGCCGAGGAAGTGGTGGTGATGACACGTGGCCGCGCCGTGCAGATCGGCACGGCAGACGCCCTGTTCGAGCGGCCCGCGCACCGTTTCGTCGGCCACTTCATCGGCTCGCCGGGCATGAACTTCCTGCCCGTCACGGCCGACGCGCAAGGCCTGGCCCTGGCCGGGCGCCGCCTGCCGCTGGCGCGCAGCCTGCCGGAAGGCCCGCTGCTGCTGGGCATACGCCCCGAGTACCTGGCGCTGGTGGAGCACGACGCCCAGGACAGCATGCCGGCCGTCGTCGAGCGGGTGCAGGACGTCGGCACCTACACGCTGCTGACCGCGCGCATCGGCGAGCACACCGTCAAGGCGCGACTGCCGGCGGGTACCGCCGCACCGCAGGACGGCGCTACGGTCGGCCTGCAGGTGCTGGGGGCGCACACCTGCTTCTACAAGAATGAGGAGTTGGTCTCGTGAGTACCACCACCAAGCCAGTCAACCAGAAGGCCTGGTTTTTGATCCTGCCAGTCATCATCTGCGTGGCCTTCTCGGCCATCCTGCCGCTGATGACCGTCGTCAACTACTCGGTGCAAGACATCATCTCGCCCGAGCGGCGCGTGTTTGTCGGCACCGAATGGTTCGCCTCGGTGATGCGCGACAGCGAGCTGCACGAGGCGCTGGTGCGGCAACTGCTGTTCTCGCTGTCGGTGCTGCTGGTGGAGATCCCGCTGGGCATCTGCCTGGCGCTGGCCATGCCGGCGCAGGGCTGGAAGTCCTCCGCCGTGCTGGTGCTGGTGGCGCTGTCGCTGCTGATCCCGTGGAACGTGGTGGGCACCATCTGGCAGATCTTCGGGCGCTCCGACATCGGCTTGTTCGGCCGTGCCATGGCCTGGCTGGGAATCGACTACAGCTACACCGGCAACGCCACGCAGGCCTGGCTCACGGTGCTGCTGATGGACGTCTGGCACTGGACGCCGCTGGTGGCGCTGCTGGCCTTTGCGGGCCTGCGTTCCATACCGGACGCCTACTACCAGGCAGCGCGCATCGACGGCGCCAGCAAGTTCGCGGTGTTCCGCTACATCCAGCTGCCCAAGATGCGCGGCGTGCTGATGATCGCGGTGCTGCTGCGCTTCATGGACAGCTTCATGATCTACACCGAGCCCTTCGTGCTCACGGGCGGCGGCCCGGGCAATGCCACCACCTTCCTCAGCCAGTACCTCACGCAGAAGGCGGTCGGCCAGTTCGACCTGGGGCCTGCGGCCGCCTTCTCGCTGATCTACTTCCTCATCATCCTGCTGCTGTGTTTCGTCCTCTACAACTGGATGCAGCGCGTGGGTACCGCCAGCCGGGAAGGAGCCGACCATGAATGACCCGCGCCGCTTCCGCAAGCGCACGCTGTTCCTGATCGCCTACCTGGTGTTCGCCCTGTTGCCCATCTACTGGATGGTCAACATGAGCTTCAAGACCAACACCGAGATCCTGGCGAGCTTCTCGTTCTTTCCCCAGCACTTCACCTGGGACAACTACAAGACCATCTTCACCGACGAGTCCTGGTATTCGGGTTACATCAACTCGATGATCTACGTGGCCATCAACACCGTGATCTCGGTGTCGGTGGCACTGCCGGCGGCCTATGCGTTCTCGCGCTACAGCTTCATCGGCGACAAGCATGTGTTCTTCTGGCTGCTGACCAACCGCATGACGCCGCCCGCGGTGTTCCTGCTGCCCTTCTTCCAGCTCTACACCACCGTGGGGCTGATGGATACGCACATCGCCGTGGCGCTGGCGCACCTGCTGTTCAACGTACCGCTGGCGGTGTGGATCCTGGAGGGCTTCATGAGCGGCATCCCGCGCGAGATCGACGAGACGGCCTATATCGATGGTTACTCCTTCCCGCGCTTCTTTCTCACGATCTTCCTGCCGCTGATCAAGGCCGGCGTGGGCGTGGCCGCCTTCTTCTGCTTCATGTTCAGCTGGGTCGAGCTGCTGCTGGCGCGCACGCTGACCAGCGTGAATGCCAAGCCCATCGTCGCCACCATGACCCGCACCGTGTCCGCTTCCGGCATGGACTGGGCCACGCTGGCCGCCGCAGGCGTGCTCACCATCGTGCCGGGCGCTGTGGTGATCTGGTTCGTGCGGCACTACATCGCCAAGGGCTTTGCCATGGGGCGCGTATGAAACACCCTCGAAGCGCCTTCGGCGCGTCCTCCTCAATGGGGCGCCACCAGCAGCCCGCACCCTGGGAGAAGACAGATGTTTGATTGGATGGCCTGGACCACTCCAGTGGCGGTATTTTTTACCTGCATCGTGCTGATGCTGGCGGGCATGACGGTCTGGGAGATCAAGTCGCCCACCACGCTGCGACGCGGCTTCCTGCCGATCGCGACCACGCGCGGCGACCGCCTGTTCATCGGCCTGCTGGCCGCCGCCTATCTCAACCTCGCCTTCGTCGGGCTCTCCGGCCACATCGCCGAATGGCTGGGCATGGCCGAGGACCCGTCGGTCTGGATCAGCTTCGTGGCATCGATGGCGCTGCTGGCCGTCGTGATGCGCAAAGGGTAGTCAAGCGGCAGGCTGGCTCCCCGTTCCCCGGGGCCGGCCGCCATCGCAAGGTCAGCAGGGGACATCCACCAATGAGGAGACAGTCATGAAGATGCGTTACACGGCCCTGGCATTTGCCGCGGCGGCCATCGTGGCGGGCCAGGCGGCGTGGGCCGGCGAGCCTGAGGCGAAGAAGTGGATCGACAGCGAATTCCAGCCATCGACCCTCAGCAAGGACCAGCAGATGGCCGAGATGAAGTGGTTCATCGAAGCCGCCAAGAAGCTGCAGGGCAAGGGCGTCAAGGAAATCTCGGTCGTCTCCGAAACCCTGACCACCCATGAGTACGAATCCAAAACGTTGGCCAAGGCCTTCGAGGAAATCACCGGCATCAAGGTCAAGCACGACCTGATCCAGGAGGGCGACGTGGTCGAGAAGCTGCAGACCTCGATGCAGTCGGGCAAGTCGATCTATGACGGCTGGATCAGCGACTCGGACCTGATCGGCACCCACTACCGCTACGGCAAGATCATGTCCCTGACCGACTACATGTCCGGCGCGGGCAAGGAATGGACCAATCCGGGGCTGGACGTGAAGGACTTCATCGGCACCAGCTTCACCACCGCGCCCGATGGCAAGATGTACCAGTTGCCGGACCAGCAGTTCGCCAACCTGTACTGGTTCCGCGCCGACCTGTTCGCGCGCCAGGACCTGAAGGACAAGTTCAAGGCCAAGTACGGCTATGAGCTGGGCGTGCCGCAGAACTGGAGCGCCTACGAGGACATCGCCGAGTTCTTCACCAACGACGTGAAGCAGATCGACGGCAAGCCGATCTATGGTCACATGGACTACGGCAAGAAGGACCCGTCGCTCGGTTGGCGCTTCACCGACGCCTGGCTGTCGATGGCCGGCGCCGCCGACAAGGGTATTCCCAACGGCATGCCGGTGGATGAATGGGGCATCCGCGTGGCCGACGACAAGTGCACGCCGGTCGGCGCCAGCGTCTCGCGCGGCGGTGCCACCAATTCGCCCGCGGCCGTCTATGCGCTCACCAAGTACGTCGACTGGATGAAGAAGTACGCGCCCAAGGAAGCCATGGGCATGACCTTCGGCGAGTCCGGCCCGGTGCCGGCCCAGGGCCATATCGCCCAGCAGATCTTCTGGTACACCGGCTTCACTGCCGACATGACCAAGGCCGGCCTGCCGGTGGTCAATGCCGACGGCTCGCCCAAGTGGCGCATGGCGCCCGGACCCAACGGCCCGTACTGGAAGGACGGCATGCAGAACGGCTACCAGGACGTGGGCTCCTGGACCTTCTTCAAGGACCATGATCCCAACCGCGTGGCAGCCGCCTGGCTGTACGCCCAGTTCGTCACGGCCAAGACCACTTCCCTGAAGAAGACGCTGACCGGCCTGACGCCGATCCGCGAGTCCGACATCCGCTCGCAGGCCATGACCGACGCCGCGCCCAAGCTCGGCGGCCTGGTCGAGTTCTACCGCAGCCCGGCCCGCGTGGCCTGGACGCCCACCGGCAACAACGTGCCCGACTACCCCAAGCTGGCGCAGCTCTGGTGGAAGAACGTGGCCACTGCCGTGACCGGCGAGAAGACTCCGCAGGCCGCCATGGACAACCTGGCCGAAGAGATGGACCAGGTCATGTCCCGCCTGCAGCGTGCCGGCATGGCCCGCTGCGCGCCCAAGCTCAATGCCAAGAGCGACCCGGCCAAGTGGCTCAGCGACCAGCAAGCCCCCTGGAAGAAGCTGGCCAACGAGAAGCCCAAGGGCGAGACGGTCGCCTATGACAAGTTGCTGCAGGCCTGGAAGGACGGCAAGGTTCGCTAAAACCCCTTGTTTGCCGCGCCGTCCGCCTGCGGACGGCGCGGCGGCTGGGACAATGGCTGCTGCCGGGCGCGACGGACCAAGGAATGCGAGGCCCGTCCCACCGGCAGTGCCAGGATGCGACAAGCCCATGATGACCGACGTTTCACCCCTCCCCACCCCGCGCGCGCCCCTGCTGGCGCAACTTGCCGAAGACCGGCGCTATGACCTGGCCGTCGTCGGTGGCGGCGCCACCGGGCTGGGAGTGGCGCTGGATGCCGCCGCCCGCGGCTTCTCCGTCGTGCTGCTGGAGTCGCATGATTTCGCCAAGGGCACGTCCTCGCGCGCCACCAAGCTGGTGCACGGCGGCGTGCGCTACCTCGCCCAGGGCAATGTGGCCCTGGTGCGCGAAGCGCTGCACGAGCGCGCCACCCTGCTGGCGAATGCGCCGCACCTGGCGCAGCCGCTGGCCTTCGTGATGCCTTCCTACAAGCTCTGGGAGGCCCCGTTCTACGGAGTGGGCCTGAAGCTCTATGACGCGCTAGCTGGCAAGACCGGCCTGGGCGCAACCGAATTCCTGGGTCGGGACGCCACCTTGACGCGGGTCCCCGGCGCCCAGCCGGCAGGCCTCAAGGGCGGCGTGCAGTACTGGGACGGCCAGTTCGACGATGCGCGCCTGGCGCTGGCGTTGGCGCGCACCGCTGCCGCGCGCGGGGCGCTGGTGCTCAACTACTGCGCCGTGACCTCGCTGGTGCATGACAGCGGCAAGGTGGTCGGTGTGGCCTGCGAAGACCGGGAGACCGGACGCGCCTTCACCGTGCGCGCCGGTTGCGTGGTGAACGCCACCGGCGTCTGGGTCGATACGCTGCGCCAGCAGGATGGCGCCGATACCGGCCGCCCGGTCAGGCCCCTGGTGGCGCCCAGTCAGGGCGTGCACCTCGTCGTGGACCGCAGCTTCCTTCCGGGTGACCATGCCCTGCTGGTACCCAAGACCGCAGACGGCCGGGTGCTGTTTGCCGTGCCCTGGCTTGGCAAGGTCATCCTCGGCACCACCGACACCCCCCGCGAGGACCTGGCGCGCGAGCCGCGCCCGTTCGAGGAGGAGATCGCCTTCATCCTCGGAGAGTCAGCAAGGTACTTGCGGCGCGCCCCCACCCGGGCCGACGTGCGCAGCTGCTGGGTCGGGCTGCGTCCGCTGGTCAAGCCGCAGGGCGACGATGGCGAGAACACCAAGGCCATCAGCCGCGAGCACACCGTACTGGCCAGCCCCAGCGGCCTCGTGACCGTCACCGGCGGCAAATGGACCACCTACCGAGCCATGGCGGAAGACGTGCTGCAGCGTTGCTTCGATGCCCGGCTGCTGTCGGCACGGCCAGCTGGCGCCACGGTGGGTCTGCGCCTGGTGGGCGCCCCGCCGCCGGCGCAGGTGCGCCACCGGATCAGCGATGCCCCTGGCCTGCACAGCTATGGCGCCGAAGCCGCCGCCGTGGCCGCGCTGCCCGGCGCCGATGCCGAACTGGTGCCCGGCCTGACCGAGGCCATGGTGCGCTTTGCCGTGCGCCACGAGTACGCGCGCACTGTCGAGGACGTGCTGGCACGCCGCTCGCGCCTGCTGTTCCTGGATGCCGCGCTGGCGCTCGGCCTGGCGCCGCGCGTGGGGGCGCTGCTGCAGGAGGAAGGCATCGCCGATCCCTGTGTGGCCGCCTTTGAGGCATTGGCGCAACAGTACGCGCATCCGCAGCCAGGCGCTTGACAGGCGGACTTCTTTTTGCAAGAATCGCGGGCTTCGCTCTAAAAGGGTGAAGTATCTGCCCAGCTCAAGCGCCGCGAAAATGGTTTTTCGGCGTGGACGACGGGCCCAAGACTGACCGGATTTTCGGCGTGCCTCCGTGGTGCCGGGCTTCCAGTACAAGTTGGGAATATTGAAATGATCCAGACAGAATCCCGGTTGGAAGTCGCCGACAACACCGGCGCTAAGTCCGTGCTGTGCATCAAGGTGCTCGGCGGCTCCAAGCGTCGCTACGCGAGCGTGGGCGACATCATCAAGGTGAGCATCAAGGAAGCTGCTCCGCGCGGCCGCGTCAAGAAGGGCGAGGTCTACAGTGCAGTGGTGGTGCGTACCGCCAAGGGCATCCGTCGCGGCGACGGCTCCCTCGTCAAGTTCGACGGCAATGCCGCCGTGCTGCTCAATGCAAAGCTGGAGCCCATTGGCACCCGCATCTTCGGACCGGTGACGCGCGAGCTGCGCACCGAAAAGTTCATGAAGATCGTGTCCCTGGCTCCCGAAGTTCTCTAAGGACACGCCATGAACAAGATTCGCAAGGGCGACCAAGTCATCGTGCTCGCAGGGCGCGATAAGGGCAAGCGCGGCACGGTGTCGCTGCGCAAGGACGATTCGCACGTGATCGTCGACGGCATCAATCTGGTGAAGAAGCACACCAAGCCGAACCCCATGAAGGGCACCACCGGCGGCATCGTCGAGAAGGCCATGCCGATTCACCAGTCCAACGTGGCGATCTTCAATGCCGCCACCGGCAAGGCTGACCGCGTCGGTATCAAGCTGCAGGCTGATGGCAAGCGCGTGCGCGTCTTCAAGTCCAGCGGCGAAGAAATCAAGGCCGCCTGAGGGGTATACAAATGGCACGTCTCCAACAACACTACCGCGAGAAGGTCGTTCCCGAACTCACCGAGAAGTTCGGCTACACCTCCCCGATGCAGGTTCCCCGTCTTACCAAGATCACGCTCAACATGGGTGTGTCCGAGGCGGTTTCCGACAAGAAGGTCATGGATAACGCCGTGGCCGATCTGACCAAGATCGCCGGCCAGAAGCCGGTCGTGACGAAGGCCAAGAAGGCCATCGCCGGTTTCAAGATCCGCGAAGGCCAGGCCATCGGCTGCATGGTCACGCTGCGCGGCGTGCAGATGTACGAATTCCTGGACCGCTTCGTCACCGTGGCTCTGCCGCGCGTGCGTGACTTCCGTGGTATCTCCGGTCGTGCTTTCGACGGCCGCGGTAACTACAACGTCGGCGTCAAGGAACAGATCATCTTCCCCGAGATCGAGTACGACAAGGTCGATGCCCTGCGCGGTCTCAACATCAGCATCACCACGACGGCCAAGACCGACGAAGAAGCCAAGGCGCTTCTTGCCGGCTTCCGTTTCCCGTTCAAGAACTGAGGTGTCGTGTGGCTAAAGTAGCTTTGATCCAGCGCGAACTGAAGCGCGAAAAACTGGCAGCCAAGTACGCGACCAAGTACGCCGAACTGAAGGCCATCGCCGGTGACGCCAAGCGCAGCGACGAAGAGCGTGACGCAGCCCGCCTGGGCCTGCAGAAGCTCCCGCGCAACGCCAACCCGACCCGTCAGCGCAACCGTTGCGAACTGACCGGCCGTCCGCGTGGCACCTTCCGTCAATTCGGTCTGGCACGTGCCAAGATCCGTGAACTGGCTTTCGCTGGCGACATCCCTGGTGTCACCAAGGCCAGCTGGTAAGCAGGCAGGAGAGATTCGACATGAGCATGAGTGATCCCATCGCCGACCTGCTGACCCGTATCCGCAATGCGCAAATGGTGGCCAAGCCCACCGTTTCCGTGCCGTCTTCCAAGGTGAAGATCGCCATCGCGCAAGTGCTCAAGGATGAGGGTTACATCGACGGCTTCCAGGTCAAGACCGAGGGCAACAAGTCCGAGATCGAGATCTCCCTCAAGTACTACGCCGGTCGTCCGGTGATCGAGCGCATCGAGCGCGTGAGCCGTCCTGGCCTGCGCGTGTACAAGGGTCGTGATTCCATTCCCCAGGTCCAGAATGGCCTGGGCGTCGCCATCGTCACCACTCCGCAAGGCGTGATGACCGATCGCAAGGCGCGCGCTACCGGTGTCGGCGGCGAAGTGCTTTGCTACGTGGCTTAAAGCAGGCATTGAGGAGAAACTGAAATGTCCCGCGTAGGAAAAATGCCGGTCACCATCCCGCAAGGCGTGGATGTGTCGATCAAGGATGACCAGATCAATGTCAAGGGTACGGGCGGCGCGCTGTCGCTGGCATCCCACGCACTGGTCAAGGTCTCGAACCAGGACGGCAAGCTGAGCTTCGCCCCTGTCGACGAGTCCCGCGAAGCCAATGCCATGAGCGGCACGCTGCGCCAGCTCGTGAACAACATGGTCGTGGGTGTGAGCAAGGGCTTCGAGAAGAAGCTGTCGCTGATCGGTGTGGGCTACAAGGCCCAGGCCCAAGGCGCCAAGCTGAACCTCCAGGTCGGCTACTCGCACCCGGTCAACGTGGACATGCCTGCCGGCATCACCGTTGCCACGCCGACCCCGACCGAAGTCGTGATCAAGGGCGCCGACCGCCAACGCGTCGGCCAGATCGCTGCGGAAATCCGCGCGATCCGCCCGCCTGAGCCTTACAAGGGCAAGGGCATCCGCTATGCGGATGAGAAGGTCACGATCAAGGAAACCAAGAAGAAGTAAGGAGCTGCATCATGTCTTTGACCAAAAAAGAGCAGCGTCTTCGTCGTTCGCGCCAGACCCGCATCCGCATCGCGACGCAGGGTGTGGCTCGCCTGACGGTGAACCGTACCAATCTGCATATCTACGCCAGCGTGATCTCCGGCGACGGCACCAAGGTGCTGGCAAGCGCTTCCACGGCGGAGGCCGATGTGCGCAAGTCGCTCGGTGGTGCGGGCAAGGGCGGCAACGCCGCTGCTGCCACCATCATCGGCAAGCGCATCGCTGAAAAGGCGAAGGCTGCCGGTGTCGAGAAGGTCGCCTTCGACCGCGCCGGTTTCGCCTACCACGGCCGCGTGAAAGCGCTTGCCGATGCCGCCCGCGAAGCGGGTCTGCAGTTCTAAGCGCAGGACGGAATACATCATGGCTAAATTTCAACCCAAGGTGCAAACCGAAGGCCAAGACGACGGTTTGCGCGAGAAGATGATCGCGGTCAACCGCGTGACCAAGGTCGTCAAGGGCGGCCGTATCCTCGGTTTCGCCGCGCTGACCGTGGTCGGTGACGGTGACGGCCGCGTCGGCTTCGGCAAGGGCAAGTCCAAGGAAGTGCCTGCTGCCGTGCAGAAGGCTATGGAAGAGGCTCGCCGCAACCTGAAGAAGGTCGCACTCAAGAACGGTACCCTGCACCATCAGGTGACCGGACACCACGGCGCTGCCAACGTGTTCCTGGCACCGGCCCCCAAGGGTACCGGCATCATCGCCGGCGGCCCGATGCGCGCCGTGTTCGAGGTGCTGGGTGTGACCGATGTCGTTGCGAAGAGCCATGGCTCTTCCAACCCTTACAACATGGTCCGCGCGACCTTCGACGCTCTTACCAAGGCGACGACTGCCTCGGAAGTGGCAGCCAAGCGCGGCAAGTCGGTCGAAGACATCTTCGCCGCCTGACCGGAGTATCGAGATGACGACGCAACAAACCGTCAAGGTGCAGCTGGTGCGCAGCCCCATCGGCACCAAGGAATCGCACCGCGCCACTGTCCGTGGCCTGGGCCTGCGCAAGCTCAACAGCGTGAGCGAACTGCAGGACACGCCCGCCGTGCGCGGCATGATCAACAAGATCGCCTACCTGGTGAAGGTGCTCTGACATGGAACTCAATACCATTCAGCCCGCAGCGGGCGCCAAGCATGCCAAGCGCCGTGTCGGCCGCGGCATCGGCTCCGGCCTCGGCAAGACCGCTGGTCGTGGTCACAAGGGTCAGAAGTCGCGTTCGGGCGGCTACCACAAGGTGGGCTTCGAAGGCGGCCAAATGCCGCTGCAGCGTCGCCTGCCCAAGCGTGGCTTCAAGTCGCAGACGCTGAAGTTCAATGCCGAAGTGACGCTGACGGCTCTCGAACAGCTCGGCCTGGCCGAGGTGGACGTGCTCGCCCTCAAGCAAGCCGGCCTGGTGGGTCAACTGGCCAAGGTGGTGAAGATCATCAAGTCCGGTGAACTCACCAAGGCGGTGAAGCTGACCGGCGTCGGCGCTACCGCAGGTGCCAAGGCTGCCATCGAGGCAGCTGGCGGCAGCCTGGCCTGAGCCTTCCTTCCCTTCCGCAACCGTTGAAAGACATCCGCAGTGGCTACTAGCGCAGCAACTCTCGCAAAGACCGGCAAGTTCGGCGACCTGCGTCGTCGGCTGGTGTTTCTGCTGCTTGCGCTGGTCGTCTACCGGGTCGGCGCGCACATTCCGGTTCCCGGCATTGACCCGGCGCAGCTCCAGCAGCTGTTCCAGGGCCAGCAGGGCGGCATCCTGAACCTGTTCAACATGTTCTCCGGCGGTGCGCTGTCGCGCTTCACCGTGTTCGCCCTCGGCATCATGCCGTACATCTCGGCTTCCATCATCATGCAGCTGCTGGGCTATGTACTGCCCAGCTTCGAGCAGCTGAAGAAGGAAGGCGAGGCCGGCAGGCGCAAGATCACGCAGTACACCCGCTATGGCACTCTGGGCCTCGCGCTGTTCCAGTCCTTCAGCATCGCCGTGGCGCTGGAAAGCTCAGCCGGCCTGGTGTTGAACCCGGGCTTCGGATTCCGCCTTACCGCGGTCTTCAGCCTGACGGCCGGCACGATGTTCCTGATGTGGCTTGGCGAGCAGATTACCGAACGTGGCCTGGGTAACGGCATCTCGATCCTGATCTTCGCAGGTATCGCGGCCGGTCTTCCCAATGCCGTCGGCGGGCTGCTGGAACTGGTGCGCACCGGAGCGATGAGCGTGATCGTGGCGATCTTCATCGTGCTGGTCGTGGCACTGGTCACCTACTTCGTTGTGTTCGTGGAGCGTGGCCAGCGCAAGATTCTGGTGAACTACGCAAGGCGTCAGGTGGGCAATAAGGTGTACGGCGGCCAGTCGTCGCATCTGCCGCTCAAGCTGAACATGGCTGGTGTGATTCCGCCGATCTTCGCGTCGTCGATCATTCTTTTGCCTGCCACGGTGGCGAACTGGTTTAGCACGGGTGATTCCATGCGCTGGTTGAAGGACATCTCTGGTGCCCTGACGCCTGGCCAGCCGATCTACGTGTTGCTCTATGCGACGGCGATTGTTTTCTTCTGCTTCTTCTACACGGCCCTGGTCTTCAACAGCCGGGAAACTGCCGACAATCTGAAGAAGAGCGGCGCGTTCATTCCGGGCATTCGTCCTGGAGACCAGACCGCACGCTATATTGACAAGATCCTGGTCCGGCTGACGCTGGCCGGTGCGGTGTACATCACCTTTGTCTGTCTGCTGCCCGAGTTCCTGATCCTGAAGTACAACGTGCCGTTCTATTTTGGCGGCACCTCACTGCTGATCATCGTCGTGGTGACCATGGATTTCATGGCCCAGGTTCAGAACTATCTGATGTCCCAGCAATATGAATCGCTATTGAAGAAGGCAAATTTCAAGACTGGCGGTTGATTTTGCATGGCAAAAGACGATGTCATTCAGATGCAGGGGGAAGTGGTCGAAAATCTGCCAAACGCAACTTTTCGCGTGAAGCTGGAAAACGGTCACATCGTGTTGGGTCACATCTCGGGAAAGATGCGTATGCACTACATACGCATCCTGCCCGGCGACAAGGTGACAGTGGAGTTGACGCCCTACGACTTGTCGCGGGCCCGTATTGTGTTCCGCGCCAAGTAAGCCGGAACGAACCATGAGTTTTAGGAGAATGCAATGAGAGTTTCGGCTTCGGTCAAGAAAATCTGCCGCAACTGCAAGATCATCCGCCGCAAGGGTGTGGTACGCGTGATCTGCACCGACCTGCGCCACAAGCAGCGTCAGGGTTGAAGAGTTTTAGAGGACGAACATGGCACGTATTGCTGGCATCAACATCCCGCCGCACAAGCACGCTGAGATTGGCCTGACCGCCATTTTCGGTATCGGTCGCACCCGCGCCCGCCAGATCTGCGAAGCGAGCGGCATTGCTTACTCGAAGAAGATCAAGGATCTGACGGACGCCGATCTCGAGAAGATCCGTGACCAGATCGCGCTCTTCACCATCGAAGGCGATCTGCGTCGTGAAACGACGATGAACATCAAGCGCCTGATGGACATCGGCTGCTACCGCGGTTTCCGCCACCGTCGCGGCCTGCCGATGCGCGGTCAGCGTACCCGTACCAATGCCCGCACCCGCAAGGGTCCGCGCAAGGGTGCAGCGGCTCTGAAGAAATAATCGGGACTGAAAGAGAAACATGGCCAAGTCTCCTGCCAATAACGCTGCGCAGCGCGTTCGCAAGAAGGTCCGGAAGAACGTTTCGGACGGCGTTGCACACGTGCACGCCTCGTTCAACAACACCATCATCACGATCACCGACCGCCAGGGCAACGCCCTGTCGTGGGCTTCGTCGGGTGGCCAGGGCTTCAAGGGTTCGCGCAAGTCGACCCCGTTCGCCGCCCAGGTCGCTTCGGAAGTCGCCGGCCGTGCTGCGATCGAACAAGGCATCAAGAACCTGGACGTCGAGATCAAGGGCCCCGGCCCGGGTCGCGAATCCTCGGTGCGCGCTCTTGGCGCGCTGGGTATCCGCATCACCTCGATCTCCGACGTGACGCCGGTGCCGCACAACGGCTGCCGCCCCCAGAAACGCCGCCGTATCTGAGCGTTCGCGCTCGATGATGAGCCTGCGGCTACAATCGCAGGCTTTTTTCTGCTTTTCCATAAGCCCACCGCTAGCCGCATCTGACGACTAGCTCCCGCATCCCGTATGCGGCAGATGACACAAAGGACGCTCAAGTGGCACGCTATCTCGGCCCCAAGGCCAAACTTTCCCGCCGTGAAGGCACCGACCTGTTCCTGAAGAGCGCGCGCCGCTCCATCGCGGACAAGGCCAAGTTCGACTCCAAGCCCGGTCAGCATGGCCGCACTTCCGGCCAGCGCACGTCCGATTACGGCCTGCAGCTGCGCGAGAAGCAGAAGGTCAAGCGCATGTATGGCGTGCTCGAGAAGCAGTTCCGCCGTTACTTCGAACAGGCCGATCGCCGCAAGGGCAACACCGGCGCCAATCTGCTGTTCCTGCTCGAGTCGCGCCTGGACAACGTGGTCTATCGCATGGGCTTCGGCTCCACCCGCGCAGAAGCACGCCAGCTGGTGTCGCACAAGGCGATCACGGTGAACGGCCAGTCGGTCAACATCGCGTCCTACATGGTCAAGACCGGCGACGTGGTGGCCGTGCGCGAGAAGTCCAAGAAGCAGAACCGCATCGTCGAGGCACTGCAACTGGCCCAGCAAGTCGGCCTGCCGGCCTGGGTGGAAGTGCAGATCGACAAGGCCGAAGGTACCTTCAAGAAGGTGCCGGATCGTGACGAATTCGGTGCCGACATCAACGAATCGTTGATCGTCGAACTGTATTCCCGCTAATCCATTTCTGCGCTTCTCCAGCGCGAGGCGCCTCTGGGCGCCTCTTTTCGATTGTTTCACTCCTTGGCGCGCGGGGCACCGCCTGCCAGGGCTTCACAGCCTTACCGGTGTAACGAGCTGGGGGTATTGAGAGGAAGTCCGCATGCAAACCAATCTGCTGAAACCCAAAGCCATCAACGTCGAGCAACTTGGCCAGAATCGAGCCAAAGTGGCCCTGGAGCCCTTCGAGCGCGGCTACGGCCACACGCTGGGCAACGCGATCCGTCGCGTGCTGCTGTCGTCCATGGTGGGTTACGCAGCGACCGAGGTCACGATTGCAGGCGTCCTGCACGAGTACTCGTCGATCGACGGCGTGCAGGAAGACGTCGTCAACATCCTGCTGAACCTCAAGGGCGTGGTGTTCAAGCTCCACAACCGCGATGAAGTGACGCTGTCGCTGCGCAAGGATGGCGAAGGCGTGGTCACCGCCGGCGACATCCAGACGCCGCACGACGTGGAAATCATCAACCCTGAGCATGTGATCGCGCACCTGTCGCAAGGCGGCAAGCTCGACATGCAGATCAAGGTGGAGAAGGGCCGTGGCTATGTGCCGGGCACGATGCGCCGTTACGCAGACGAAGCGACCAAGTCCATTGGCCGCATCGTGCTGGATGCATCGTTCTCTCCGGTCAAGCGCGTGAGCTACACGGTCGAAAGCGCCCGTGTGGAACAGCGTACCGACCTGGACAAGCTGGTGGTCGAGATCGAAACCAACGGTGCCATCTCGGCGGAAGACGCCGTGCGCGCTTCGGCCAAGATCCTGGTGGAGCAACTGGCGGTGTTCGCACAGCTGGAAGGCGGCGAACTCGCAGCCTTCGATGCACCGGCGCCGCGCGGTGGCAACACGCCGTTCGATCCGATCCTGCTGCGCCCGGTTGACGAACTCGAACTGACGGTGCGTTCTGCCAACTGCCTGAAGGCCGAGAACATCTACTACATCGGCGACCTGATCCAGCGTACCGAGAACGAACTGCTCAAGACCCCGAACCTGGGTCGCAAGTCGCTCAACGAAATCAAGGAAGTGCTGGCCTCCCGCGGCCTGACGCTAGGCATGAAGCTGGAAAGCTGGCCGCCGGCAGGGCTCGACAAGCGCTGATAAAATTGTCGCCCCCGCTCTTGGGGGCGTTTTTGAGAATTTCGGCCCGCTCCGGGTCGAGTGCCACGGGCAGTACCTGATACGGCTGCCTGTTTTTATAAAGAAGGAAAAGCACCATGCGCCACGGACACGGTCTCCGTAAACTCAACCGCACCAGCTCGCACCGCCTTGCGATGCTGCAGAACATGATGAATTCGCTCATCGAGCACGAAGCCATCAAGACCACGGTTCCCAAGGCCAAGGAACTGCGCCGCGTCATCGAGCCGATGATCACGCTCGCCAAGGAAGACACGCTGGCGAACCGCCGCCTGGCATTCAACCGCCTGCGTGACCGCGACAGCGTCACCAAGCTGTTCAACGTGCTGGGCCCGCTGTTCAAGGCGCGTCCGGGCGGCTACACCCGTATCCTCAAGATGGGTTTCCGCGTGGGCGACAATGCACCCATGGCTCTGGTTGAACTGGTCGAGCGCTCTGCTGCAGAAGAAACTTCTGCCGAAGCCGCAGCGGCCGAATAAACAGGCTATAATCTAATTCTTGTCGCGCGATGGAGCAGCCTGGTAGCTCGTTGGGCTCATAACCCAAAGGTCGCAAGTTCAAATCTTGCTCGCGCAACCACACAATCAGTGGTTCCCATTCAGTGGGGATGCACTGTTAAAAAGCCTACGATTTATCGTGGGCTTTTTTTTGCCTTGGCGGGATGTGCGCCTCTGCAATAGAGCCTTGAAGACGGGGTTTCGCGCTCATCGTCTATCGTGCAGCCCATGCCTTTCTTTTCTCCCATGCGTGTCCTGCTGTGCTTGCTGATGCTGTCGCTGGCAGCGTGCGCTCCGGTGGAGGTGGTGCATGCGCCGGCCGCGCCGCAATGCAGTGCAACGGCGCAATCGGTACCGACTGATCCGCGTGTTGCCACGCTGGTCGCTGAGGCGCGGCGGCAGCAGCAGTTGTTTGGTGGCCAGACCATTGATGCTGAAGGGCATTTGGTGCGCTCGGGCTTCTACGAGGCGGAGGCCGATCGTGCGCCGGGGGACAGTACGCTGACCTGGCAGCGGGTGCTGGGCTTCTGGCGCTCGCTGGACCCGGACAAGCCGCGTGAAGTGCGCGGGCCGGATGGTCGTTTTGTCTCCATTACCGCGCTGCTGGACAGCCTGCCCGCGGAGGGCGAGCAACGCGCTGCGCTGACGGCGTCTGTGCAGCGAGCGGCCTTGATCGACAACCCTTGGTCGGCGGCCTTCATCAGCTACCTGGAGCGGACGGCTGGCTTAAACGAGGCGGAGTTTGCCTTCTCTGATGCGCACCATGTGTATGTGGCGCAAGCCTTTCGCGTCACCGAAGCGGAGCGGGCGGGCGCGTTTGCCGATGGCGGCGCCTACCGCGCCTGCGACATTGCAAGCACCACGCCGCGTGCGGGCGACTTGATCTGCCACACGCGCGGCGCGGGTGCCGGACTGGATCGCTTCCAGGCTTTGGGCGCAGTGCTGGCGACGCAACGGGCGCTGCCCATGCACTGCGATCTGGTGGTGGCGGTGGATCGCGAGAGCGGCCTGCTGCAGAGCATTGGCGGCAATGTGCTGCAGTCGGTGACGCTGCGACAGATGGCGCTGGATGCAGGGCCTGCGCCGACGCTTAGCCGGCGTTATTTCACGTGGCAGGTGGATGCTGAAGATGCCGCCTGCACGGAGGATGGCGCTTGCGCTGCGCAGGGCAATTTCAACCGCCAGCCCTGGAGCGTGCTGCTGCAGTGGCGGCGATAGATTTCAGAGCGGTGCCACCTCGACCAGGCAGTCGTAGAAGGTAGGCGCGCGGCCCAGGTCGGTCAGGCGCTGGCTGGTGAGCTCGTTGACGTTGGTGCCGGCCAGCCCCGACTTGCGCCACCAGATGCCCAGGCCGTGCACCACGCCGGCACGGGCGCGCGCGCTGACCTCGGCCTTGCAGCGGTATTCGCCGCGCGCATTGAAGACGCGCACCACCGTGCCGCTGGCGATGCCGCGCGCTTCGGCATCTGCGGCGTTGATCTCCAGCACCGGCTCGCGTTCGATGTCGCGCAGGCTCTTCACGTTGACGAAGGTCGAGTTGAGGAAGTTGCGCGCCGGCGGCGAGATCATGGCCAGTGGGTATGGCGAGCCGGCCTCGGCCACTTCGTAGTTGGGCAGGTGATCGGGCAGACCGTCCTGGCCCTGCGCCGCCAGGCGTTCGCTGAAGAATTCGCAGCGCCCGGAGGGCGTGGGGAAGCCGCCTTGGGCAAATGGGGCCTCGGGCAGGCCGAGTGGCGCAAAGCCGTCCTGCAGCAGGCGCTCGAAATCGACCTGTGCGCCATAGGCCTGGCGGCACAGCGCTTCGTCGTCGTCGCGGAAGCAGTCTTCGTCGAAGCCCATGCGCTCGGCCAGCGCGCGGAACACGGCGGTGTTGGGCCGCGCCTGGCCCAGCGGCGCAATGGCCGGACGGTTCAGCAGCACGTCGGTGTGGCCGTAGGCGATCTGTATGTCCCAGTGCTCGAGCTGCGTGGTGGCCGGCAGCAGGTAGTCGGCGTAGTCGGCGGTGTCGGTCTGGAACTGCTCCAGCACGACGGTGAACAGGTCCTCGCGCGCGAAGCCCGCGGCCACCTTGGCCGATTCCGGCGCCACAGCCACGGGGTTGCTGTTGTAGACGACGAGGGCCTCTACGCGCGGGCCGAAGGCGGGCGAGGCTTCGCGCAGCAGTTCGTCGCCGATGGTCGACATGTTGAGGGTGCGCGGCCTGCGCCCGGCCAGCAGGTCGGGCCGCTGCAGGGCGGCGCGCTGCACCGGGAAGGAGCCGGAGCTGCTCAGCAGCACGCCGCCGGCACGGTGGCGCCAGGCGCCCACCAATGCGGGCAGGCTGGCGATGGCGCGCGTGGCATTGCCGCCGCCGCGCACGCGCTGCATGCCGTAGTTCAGGCGGATGGCGGCCGGTTGCGTGGTGCCATAGGCGCGCGCCAGCTCGCGGATATGTTCTTCCGGCACACCGCATACGGCGGCGGCGCGCGCCGGCGGCCATTGCAGGGCGCGCTCGCGCAGCGCCGGCCAGCCGAGCGTGTAGCGCTCAAGGTAGTCGTGGTCGAGCCAGTCGTGCACGATGCATTCATGCATCAGCGCAAAGGCCAGCGCGGCGTCGGTGCCGGGCAGCAGGGCCACGTGCTCGTGGCACTTGTCGGCGGTCTCGGTGCGGCGCGGGTCGATGCAGACCAGCCGCGCGCCGTTGCGCTTGGCCTCCAGCGCCAGGCGCCAGAAGTGCAGGTTGCTGCCGATCGAATTGCTGCCCCAGATCAGGATGAGCTTGGCTTCGGCGAAGTGCTGCACCTGCATGCCGACCTTGCCGCCCAGCGTCTGCACCAGGCCCTCGCCGCCGGCCGAGGAGCAGATGGTGCGGTCCAGCAGCGAGGCGCCCAGGCGGTGGAAGAAACGCCGGTCCATGCTTTCGCTTTGCGCCAGTCCCAAGGTGCCGGCATAGCTGTAGGGCAGGATGGCCTGCGGGTCGCGTGCGGCAATGGCCGACAGCCGGGCCGTGATGTCGTCCAGTGCTTGGTCCCAGCTGACCGGCTCGAAGATGCCGGCGCCCTTGGGGCCGGCGCGCCGCATCGGCTGCAGCAGGCGCTCGGGGTGGTAGGTGCGCTCGGGGTACTTGGCCACCTTGGCGCACAGCACGCCGGCGGTCATGGGGTGCGCCGGATTGCCCTGCACGCGCACGGCCACGCCGTCCTGCACCGTTGTCAGCAGGGCGCAGGTGTCGGGGCAGTCGTGCGGGCAGGCGCCGCGCACCTGGATGGTGGCGGGCGCGGCGCCGGGGGATTCGTGGTGGGGCATGGCCTGTGCTTTCTTGCCGGGGTGCAGCGCGACATTGTCCACCCGGCGCCGGTGCGCGGCCGCGGGGTTAGACTGTGCTGCACCAAAGGCGCGCAGCCTCCGCGCGGGCGCGCCGCAGGAGCCCCACATGCCAAGCCTTGAACCCATCGCCGCAGACTCGCCCGAGATCGCGGCCATCGTCGACATCCGACGCGACATCCATGCCCATCCCGAACTCGGCTTCGAGGAGGTGCGCACCGCCGACCTGGTCGCGCAGAAGCTCACCGAATGGGGCATCGCCGTGCACCGCGGCCTGGGCCGTACCGGCGTGGTCGGCGTGCTGCGCGGTACACGCGACAGCAGCGGCCGCACGCTGGGCCTGCGCGCCGACATGGACGCGCTGCCGCTGCAGGAGTCCAACACCTTCGCCCATGCCAGCCGCAACCCCGGCCGCATGCACGCCTGCGGCCACGACGGCCACACCGCCATCCTGCTGGCGACGGCGCAGCACCTGGCACGGCACCGCGATTTCGACGGCACCGTCTACCTGATCTTCCAGCCGGCCGAAGAGGGCGGCGGCGGTGGCCGGGTGATGGTGGAGGAGGGCCTGTTCGAGCAGTTCCCGGCCGAGGCAGTGTTCGGCCTGCACAACTGGCCCGGCATGCGGGCCGGCCAGTTCGCGGTCAGCGCGGGGCCGGTGATGGCCTCGGCCAGCGAATTCAAGATCACCATCCGCGGCAAGGGCTCGCATGCGGCCATGCCGCACCTGGGCATCGACCCGGTGCCGATCGCCTGCCAGATGGTGCAGGCCTTCCAGAACATCGTCAGCCGCAACAAGAAGCCGCTGGACGCGGGCGTGATCTCGGTCACCATGATCCACGCCGGCGACGCCACCAACATCGTGCCCAACCAGTGCGTGCTGGAAGGCACCGTGCGCACCTTCTCGCTGGAGGTGCTGGACCTGCTGGAGACCCGCATGCGCCAGGTGGCCGAACACACCTGCGCCGCCTTCGAGGCGCAGTGCGACTTCGTCTTCGAGCGCAACTACCCGCCCACCATCAACCACGCCTACGAGGCGGACTTCCTGCGCCGCGTGGCGACCGAGGTGCTGGGCGCGGAGAACGTGCTGGAGCAGGAACCGACCATGGGAGCGGAGGACTTCTCCTTCATGCTGCAGGCGCGCCCCGGTGCCTATGCCTTCCTGGCCAATGGCGACGGCGCCCACCGCGACGCCGGCCACGGCATGGGTCCCTGCATGCTGCACAACCCGAGCTACGACTTCAACGATGCGCTGATACCGCTGGGTGCCAACTGCTGGGTGCGGCTGGTGCACGCCTGGTTCGCCGAGCCCCGGCGCCCCCGGTAGCGGAAATTCACAGCGAAAATTGCTCCAGGCCCTTATTCGGCCTGGGCCTCCAGCTCTACTTTCAATAGCATCACTACGAGTGGCCACCATGACCGACCTTGCCGCCGCCTTCGACACCGCCGTTGCCCAGTCCAAGACCCTGCCGGCGCGCCCGGACAACCCGACGCTGCTCAAGCTCTACGCGCTCTACAAGCAGGCCACGCAGGGCGACAACACCGAGAAGAAGCCGGCCTTCAGCGAGATCGTCGAGCGTGCCAAGTGGGAGGCCTGGAACAGGCTCAAGGGCACCACCCAGGACGCCGCGCGGCAGCAGTACATCGACCTGGTCGCCGCGCTGCAGGCGGCGTAGGCTCAGGCCGGCGTATCCGGCGCGGCTGCCGCCGGGGCGCCATCCAGCACCATCGCGTCCAGCGCCAGGCCGGCTTCGGTGGCGATGCGATCGCGGAACATGCTCGCCAGCAGGCCCAGCTGCGCCTCCAGTGCGAAGCCGTCCGGCGCCACCTGCAGCGTGCCGGCCACGCCGCTGCCGTTGAAATGCAGCAGATCCCCCTGCGCTGGCCCTGGGGCGTCTTCCTCGTAGCGGCACTGCATGCCGTAGCGCTCCACCATGCGCTCGGCCCAGTGGCGCGCCACGCGGCGGGCCGTGGGCAGGCCCAGGGCGTGGGGGCGCTGCAACTGGATGGCGCTCATGGGCGGTCCGACGGCACCGTGGCCTGTTGCTGCGGCAGCTCGGCGTCCAGTGCCGCGCGGCGCTCGGGCTTGGGCAGCGCAGCCAGTCGCCGCACCTCGGCGTAGAAGCGCGGCCACGGGTCGCCCGGCTGCCGGGCGAGGCGGGCGAACAGGGCCTCGAAAGCCGGCACCAGCTCGTCGTACGCCGCCTGCGCGCCGAAGGCGGCGTTGTTGGCGCGCGCCACCCAGGCGTCGTAGCCCGCGTACTGCCGGGGGTCGCCGCTCCAGCCATCGCGCAGGCGTGCATAGTTCGCGCGGAAGTCGTCCATTGCTTCTTTTTTCATAGCTAAAAGCCCTGATTCATCCTGGGCTTCTGGCGTATTCTGTGCATAGATGGCCGCCAGGCGCGCGCGTGTCTGCTGCACCAGGGCGCGGAAGGCGTTGCGCCGGTCGGCAAAGCGGGCGTAGTCGGCGCGAGCCGCGTCCGAGGCCTCGCTGGCCAGCCAGCGCTGCTGGCCCATGCGCTCCACCGCGGTGGCGTAAGACTCGTTGAAGGTGGTGTCGTCCTTGGCATAGACCACCTGGTGCGCCAGCTCGTGGAAGATGATGCGCGCCAGCTCGCCCTCGGGGTAGCTGATGAAGGTGTTGAGCAGCGGGTCGCCGCCCAGCCAGTTGGTCCAGCCCAGGGTGGAATAGGCGGGCACGCCGTAGACGGTGGTCTCGTAGCCTTCGGCCTGCATGCGCGCGGCCTCGGCCTGCGCCTGGGCCTCGCTGTAGTAGCCGCGGTAGCCGATGCAGCCGGCCACCGGGAAGCACCAGGTGTGCAGGGTCAGCGACAGCGGCGGCGCGGCCACCACGTTCCACAGCGCGGCCGTGCGGTGCAGGTCGGCGTAGCGGCGGTAGCTGGCGTTGTCGGGCAGGTCCAGCTCGCGCGAGGCGTAGCTGCGGATGCGCTGGGCCAGCTGCAGCCGCTGCTTGAGCACGGCGGGCGTGGCGTCATCGGCCAGCCACTGGTCGATCGGCCGGGCCGCCTCCATCAGGCGCAGGTGGCCGCTGACCGATTGCCAGTAGTAGCCGGCCGTGCTGCGCGTGTCGGCGCAGCCCGACAGCGCCGCGCCCAGCAGCAGGGCCAGCAGAAAGCGCGGCAGCAGGGCCGGCCGCGCACGACGGGTTGGAGGGCAGGGAGGCACGGGAAGCAGGGCGGCGTCAGCGGAAGTTCGGCAAGAAGTGTAGAGTTGATCGGGCGCGGCGACGTGAGCGCAGGTATCCAGGGCGTATGCTGGTGCAAGCGATCGCGCTCTTGTCCGACACCCGCATGGTTGACGCCTGGCCTTAGTCGCAGAAAACTCCAGCTCCATGGACTCTCTCACTGGCAAGATCGAACGTGAACTCCAGCAATTGCCCGTCTCCGTGGCATTGCAGCTCCCCTCGGGCCAGCGCATCGGCCCGGATCCGGCCTCGGTGCTGTTGAGCTTCCATGACGCCATCGGCCTGGCCCAGCTGGCCAGCCGGCAGATCGGCGCAGTGGGCGAGGCCATCGTCGAAGGCCGGGTGGACGTGCAGGGCCGCATGTCCGACCTGATGGCTGCGGTGGCCGGCCTGCTGCCCGGCAACCCGACCACCAGCAACACCCACTGGTGGACGCACATGCTGCGCCGGGCGAAGTCGCTGGCCCACCACACGCGCGAGCGCGACGCCGCGCAGATCCAGTTCCACTACGACATCTCCGACGACTTCTACGCCCTGTGGCTGGACCCGCGGCGCGTGTATTCCTGTGCCTACTACCGCGACGAGGGCATGACCCTGGCCCAGGCGCAGGAGGCCAAGCTCGACCACATCTGCCGCAAGCTGGACCTGCGCCCGGGCGAGCGTTTCCTGGACATCGGCGCCGGCTGGGGCGGCCTGCTGCTGTGGGCCGCCGAGCACTATGGCGTGGACGCCACCGGCATCACGCTGTCGCGCAACCAGCATGCCCATGTGAACCGCCTGATCGAGGAGCGCGGCCTGTCCGGCCGGGTGCGCATGGAGCTGCGCGACTACCGCGACGTGAGCACCGACCAGCCCTTCGACAAGATCGCCTCCGTCGGCATGTTCGAGCATGTGGGGCGGGTCAACATGGCGCGCTACTTCCACACCGTGCAGCAATTGCTGCGTCCGGGCGGGCTGATCCTGAACCATGGCATTACCGCCGGCGGGCTGGACAACGTGCAGCTGGGCGCGGGCATGGGCGATTTCATCGAGAAATACATCTTCCCCGGCGGCGAGCTGCTGCACGTGAGCCAGGTCATGCACGACCTGGCCGCGGGCGGGCTGGAGATGGTCGACACCGAGAACCTGCGCCCGCATTACGCGCGCACGCTCTGGGCCTGGTCGGATGCGCTGGAGTCGCAGCTCGGCACCGCGCGCGAGGTGCTGGCCGCCACCGGCGACATCCCCCGCGCCGAGAAGGTGCTGCGCGCCTACCGGCTCTACCTGTCGGGCTGCGCCATGTCCTTCGAGCATGGCTGGATCTCGCTGCACCAGATACTGGCTACCCGGCCCAACCACCAATTGGAAGGCGGCGCCATCCGCGGAGCCCAATCGGATTACCCGTTCCGACGCGATTACATCTACGGAGAAAAAAACACACCATGTTCAAATTCAAATCCCAAGCCACCGCAGAAGTCATCCTCCTCGAAGCCAGCGCCCAGCAGGTACTGAAGATCATCGGCAAGGAAGTGCTGCCCCAGGGCATCGTCACCGTCGCGCAGATCCCCGCCGCCATCTCTGCACTGGAAGCGGCGGTGCGGCATGACGAAGAGCAGCCGCATCCGCTCGCCGACGAGAACGCCGATGGCGCCGGCCACCATGCGCACGGGCAGAACAGCGTCACGCTGCGCCAGCGGGTGGCGCCTTTCATCGACATGCTGCGCCGCAGCGCCGCCGAGCAGAAGGACGTGGTCTGGGGTGTGTGATGCGCCCGGCAGCGCCACTGGTGCCGTGCACAAAATAGCGTAAGCACCAACAAAAAAGGACTTCGGCACTGAAAGTGCCTGAAGTCCTTTTTTTTATGACGGCCGGAGGCTGTCTATTCGAGCGCAGCCCTCAATCCACCGTGGCGCCCGAGGTCTTCACCACCTTGGCCCACTTGCGGTGTTCGTTGTCGATCAGCGTGGCAAATTCCTGCGGCGTATTGCCGCTGGGAATGGCGCCCTGCGCTTCCATCTTTTCCTTAAGGGCCGGGGTCTTCAGCGCCTTGGCCAGTTCCTGCTGGATGTGGTTGACGATCTCCGGCGAGGTGCCCGCCGGCGCCAGCAGCCCGAACCAGGAGCTGGCCTCGAAGCCCTTGAGCGCCGGGCCGCCGGCCTCTTCCACCGTGGGCACGTTGGGCAGGGCGGGCGAGCGCTGGGAGCTGGTCACGGCCAGCGCCACCAGCTTGCCGGCCTTGATCTGCTGCATGGAGGAGGGCAGGTTGTCGAACATCACGTCCATGTTGCCGCCCACCATGTCCATCAGCGCCGGGCCCGATCCGCGGTATGGGAAATGGACCATGTAGATGCCGGTCATGGACTTGAACAGCTCGCCCGCCAGGTGGATCGAGGTGCCGTTGCCGCTGGAGGCCATGTTGAGCTTGCCCGGCCGCTCCTTGGCCACGCGGATGAAGTCCTGGACGTTGTGGATGCCCATGGCCTTGGCCTTCTCGGTGTTCATCTCCATCACGTTGGGCACGGCGGCCACCAGCGTGATCGGGGCGAAGTCCTTGATCGGGTCGTAGGGCAGCTTGCTGTAGAGCGCGCGGTTGATGCCGTGCGTGCCGACGGTGCCCATCAGCAGCGTATAGCCATCCGGCGCGGCCTTGGCCACCGCCTCGGCGCCGATGTTGCCGCCCGCGCCCGGCCGGTTGTCCACGATGAATTGCTGGCCGAAGGCCTTGGACAGCTCGGGTGCCACGGCGCGCGCGAGGATGTCGGTGGTGCCGCCCGGCGCAAAGGGCACGACGATGCGCACCGGCTTGGTCGGCCACGCGGCCTGGGCCAGGGCGGTGGCCGAGCACAGCGCGCCCACGGCCAGCGTGGCGGCGGACAGCAGGGTGTGCAGGGCTTGTCTCCGGGGAAAATGCATGCGGTTCTCCATAGTGCAGATGCATGGAGCTTGGCAGCGGCCCCCAGCCTTGGCAGCACGTGGAAACCCGCAGCCGCAGGGGGCGGCAATGGCAAAAAAAAGCCGCCCGAAGGCGGCTTGAAAAGGCCGCGCGGCGGACGCCGCGCGGTGTCATCGCGAGGGGATCAGTCGGCGTAGGCGCCGGCTTCCTTGATGATGGGGGTCCACTTGGCGATCTCGGCCAGCACGAATTCCTTGTGGCCGGCGGGATCGACGCGCTTGTCATGCGCGACCACGGCGCCCAGGGCCTCTTCCTTCTTGACGAATTCAGGATCCTGCAGGGCGACCTTCAGGGCGTCGTTGAGCTTCTTGAGCACGGCCGGCGGCGTGCCCTTGGGGGCGTAGAGGCCGTGCCAGATCGTGACCTGGAAGTTGGGCACGCCCACTTCCTGCATCGTCGGCAGCTCCTTCAGGCCCGGCGTGGTCAGGCGCTGGGACGTGGTCACGGCATAGGCCTTCACCTTCTTGGCCTCGATCTGCTGCGTGGTGTTGGTGGTCTGGTCGCACAGCAGGTCGACCTGGTTGCCCATCAGGTCGGCGATGGCCGGAGCCGCGCCCTTGTAGGGCACGGGGGTCATTTCCGTCTTGAGGGCGCTCTGGAACAACAGGCCACACAGGTGCGAGGCCGAGCCGACGCCGGCGTTGGCCAGGTTGATCTTGCCCTTGTTGGCCGCGATCCAGGTGGTCAGCTCCTTGTAGTTGTTGGCCGGCAGGTTGGGCTTGGCGACCAGCGTCATGGGCACGTCATTGATGATGCCCAGGTACTCGAAGTCGCTCTCGACCTTGAACGGCAGCTTGCGGTACAGGCCGGGCATGGTGGACATGCCGATGTGGTTGAGCAGCAGGGTGTAGCCGTCCGGGTTGGCGCGGGCCACCTTGGCGGTACCGATAGAGCTGCCGGCGCCGGCAGCGTTGTCGATGATCACGCTCACGCCGCCCAGCGGCTTGCGCAGCGCTTCGCCCAGATCGCGTGCCACGCGGTCGGTCGGGCCGCCAGCGGTGAAGGGGACCACGATGGTGATCGGCTTGCCGTTGGGGAAATCCTGGGCATGCGCACCGAATGCGCCCAGTGCAGCTGCTGCCAGCACGGAGAGGGAGAGCAGTTTTTGCATGGAAGAAGGTCCTCAGAAAAGTAATCAGATGAAAGCGTTGCGATGCTTTCATACTCAGGAGATATCGACTACGGGGCAAACACCTAAAAAAGCACAGGTCGGAACCGCCTTCCCAGAGGTGCTGCGTACCCGCCTGACGAACGGCCGCCAGCGCCCGGCCAGGCGGTCAGGAGGGCTTCTAGAATTCGGCCGGGCGGCTTCGCTGGGCCGCCACCGCAAAAAAGCGAGGAACCCACTCAGGGAGGGTTGAGGGATGCATGCAGGCACCAGCGCAGGCCCGCCCGCGGGCCTGGTTGCCGCACCCTTGCTTGACATCACACCCCCAGGCTTCGCGCACGTCCTGCCGCTGCGCCCCCGCCCTTTGCCGGAAGCGTGGCCCGCTCACTTGTAGCTGCGCGCGTCCTCGATGACCTTGCCGTCGTTCGGCAGGCTGCCCGGCAGGCGCAGCTCGACGTCCCCGCGCAGCTTCGTCACTTCCCGGATCGCCTGGCCCAGGTGCTGCGCCAGGCCCGTATCCGGGGCGGCGCATTCCGCCAGCAGCACCAGGCGGTCGTCCGCCATTTCCCCGGACACCACCAGGCGCAGCCGTCCCAGGTCGGGGAAGCGGCGCCCGATCTCGGCCACCTGGGCCGGGTGCACGAACATGCCGCGCACCTTGGTGGTCTGGTCGGCGCGGCCCATCCAGCCGCGGATGCGGACGTTGGTGCGGCCGGTGGGGCAGTGGCCGGGCAGCACGGCCGAGAGGTCGCCGGTGCCGAAGCGCACCAGCGGATAGGCCGGGTTGAAGCTGGTCACCACCAGTTCGCCGACCTCGCCCTCGGCCACCGGCTCGCCGGTGCCGGGCCTGACGATCTCGACGATCACGCCTTCGTCCAGCACCAGGCCTTCGCGCGCGGCCGTCTCGTAGGCGATCAGGCCCAGGTCGGCCGAGGCATAACACTGGTAGGCCTCCACGCCGCGCGCTTGCACCCAGTCGCGCAGCGAGGGTGGAAACGCCTCCCCCGAGACCAGCGCGCGGCGCAACTGCGGCAGCGCGGTGCCGCGCTCGGCGGCCTTCTCCAGCAGGATGCGCAGGAAGCTCGGCGTGCCGACATAGCCGGTGGCGCGCAGTTCGGCCAGCGCCTGCACCTGCTGCTCGGTCTGGCCGGTGCCGCCGGGGAAGACGGTGCAGCCGAGCGCCTGGGCGCCGCTCTCCATCATGGCGCCGGCCGGCACGAAGTGGTAGCTGAAGCTGTTGTGCAGCAGGTCGCCGCTGCGGAAGCCCGCGGCGAAGAAGGCACGCGCCATGCGCCAGTGGTCGCCGCGCTGCGCGTCGGGCTCGTACAGCGTGCCGGGGCTGGCGAAGATGCGCGGCATGCCCGGTCCGTAGCCGAACGCGCCGAAGCCGCCCATGGCGTCGCCGCCCTGCGCGCGCGCGGCCTGCTGCTGCTCCAGCAGCTCGTGCTTGCGCGTCACCGGCAGCAGCGCCAGCGCGGCGCGGCTGTGCACCGCGCCGGATTCGACGCCGTGCAGGATGCGCGCGAAGGCCGGTGCCCGGGCCTGCGCGTAGGCGATCTGCGCCGGCAGCGCGGCGAACAGGGCCGCCTCGCGCGCCTGCGGGTCGCGCGTTTCCAGCGCGTCGTAGTGGTCGGTCATCGACGGCTCCCTCAGGCCAGCCAGCGCTTGCGGCGCTTGTAGCTCTTGACGTCGCGAAAGCTCTTGCGCGCGGCGCCGCCCATGCCCAGGTAGAACTCCTTCACGTCCTCGTTGCCCGCGAGCGTGGCGGCGCTGCCGTCCATCACCACGCGGCCGCTCTCCAGGATGTAGCCGTAGTCGGCATAGCGCAGCGCCATGGCGGTGTTCTGCTCGGCCAGCAGGAAGGTGACCTGCTCCTTGTCGTTCAGGTCCTTCACGATGCCGAACACTTCTTCGACGATCTGCGGCGCCAGGCCCATCGAGGGCTCGTCCAGCAGCACCATGCGCGGGTTGGCCATGAGCGCGCGGCCGATGGCGCACATCTGCTGCTCGCCGCCCGAGGTGTAGGCGGCCTGGCTGCTGCGGCGGGTCTTCAGGCGCGGGAAGTAGGCGTAGACCTTCTCCAGGTTGGCGGCGATCTCGCCCTTGTCATGGCGGGTGTAGGCGCCGGTCAACAGGTTCTCCTCGATGCTGAGGTGGGCAAAGCAGTGTCGGCCCTCCATCACCTGCACCACGCCGCGCTCCACCAGCGCGGCCGGCGAGAGCTTTTCGATGCGCTCGCCGCGCAGCTGGATGCTGCCCTTGGTGACCTCGCCGCGCTCCCCGGCCAGCAGGTTGGAGATGGCGCGCAGCGTGGTGGTCTTGCCCGCGCCATTGCCGCCCAGCAGCGCGACGATGGCGCCTTCGGGCACGGCCAGGGAGACGCCCTTGAGCACCAGGATCACGTGGTGGTAGATGACCTCGATGCCGTTGACGTCGAGCAGCGGGGGCGGCGCGGCGGCGGGCGCCGGAGCGGTGGCGGGGTGCGGAGCGGTCATGGGCGCCTTCGGTCGAAAACAGGGGGGTGCTATCGAATGAATAGCCGGAAGCCGGCGCACGGCGCCGGCCCCGGGGCACTATTCCTGCAATGCCTACATGCAGCTCCGCACGGTCACGTTCTTGTCCTTGGCGTACTTGTCCGCGTACTCCTTGACCAGCGGGGTGATGTGGGTCTTGTCGGCCTGGTACCAGTCGGACTTGATCTCCCACTTGCCGCCGTCCCACTGCACGATGCGCGCCCAGTCGTCGCCCATGTGGTCCTGGCAGGAGGTCTTGACCGGCCGCATCAGTTCGCCGAAGCCCAGGGCCTTGAGCTTGTCGGCCGTCAGGTCCAGGTGCTCGTAGCCCCAGCGCACCTGCTCGGGCGTGAGCGTCTTGCCCTTGCCGTACTTGTCCTGCGCGGCGCGGATCGCCTCCACCTGCAGCATGGAGATCATCATGCCGCGCGTGTGCGCGATCGAGCCGATGCTGCCGGCCGGGCCGGTGCCCTGTCCCTTGTCGTAGACGTACTTCTTCAGCTCGTCGTGGACCTTGTCCTTGGCTGCGCTGTTGTGGATGGTGATGGCGTTGTAGCCCTTGGCGCCGGCGCCGATGTCCTTCACGTCGTGGTCGGAGCCGGCCCACCAGATGGCGTAGATCTTCTCGCGCGGGTAGCCGCTGGCCTGCGCCTCGCGGATGCCGGCGGGCGTCATCACGCCGGCCGACCAGAACAGCACGTAGTCGGGCTTCTGCTGGCGGATCTGCAGCCAGGTGCTCTTCTGCTCCACGCCGGGCGGCGTGACCGGGAACAGGCTCACCTCGAAGCCCTCGGCCGCGGCGCGCTTCTGCAGCAGCGGGATCGGCTCCTTGCCATAGGGGCTGTCGTGGTAGACCAGCGCGATCTTCTTGCCCTTCAGGCTGCCCTTCTCCTTCTTCGCGATGTCCTGCAGCATCACGTCGGCCGCCGTCCAGTACGTGCCCAGCAGCGGGAAGTTCCACTGGAACACCGTGCCGTCCACCGACTGCGACAGGCCGTAGCCCGGCGTCTCGATCGACACCTTGTCGGCATAGGCCTTGTCGGTCACGGCGAAGGTGATGCCGGTGGACTGCGGGTCGAAGCCCGAGGCGCCGGTGCCCTTGGTCTTCAGGCGCTCGTAGCACTCCACGCCCTTGGCCGCGTCGTAGGCGGTCTCGCATTCCTCGTAGGCCAGCTTGACGCCGTTGACGCCGCCGTCGCGCGCATTGACCAGCTTCAGGTAGTCCTGCTTGCCATCGGCCCACGGAATGCCCAGCGGCGCGAACTGGCCGGTGCGGTACACCAGCAGCGGGATGAACTGCTCGGCCGCCTGGGCCTGCGCCAGCGTGGAAGTGGCGAGCGCCGAGAGTCCGGCGGCAGCGACGGCCGCAGCGAGCGCGATCTTCTTGAGTTGCATGCTTGTCTCCTGGTTATGGGCACATAGTGCGTGGTTGAAGCGAAACGACGTTAGAGAAGGACTGGTATTCGCGCGAAGGGCGCGCCGCGCCGGGCCGCCCCCTGCAAGGGGGTTGGCGAAGACACGTAGTGCGAAGAGCCTGGGGGTGTGCCATAGCTAATGGGGGAAGGGCCAGAGGCGCAGTTTTTGTCTTGCCGTGGACCACAAGCGAGCCAGCCCATGCGGCTCGACGATCAGGAAGAACACGATCAGCGCGCCGAAGATCATGTGCTCCAGCTGCGACGCGGTGGCGGTCGACAGGTTCAGGCCCAGCCAGTGCGGCACGTAGTTCAGCAGCAGCGGCAGCAGCACGATGAAGGCCGCGCCGAAGAAGCTGCCGGCAATCGAGCCCAGGCCGCCGATGATGATCATGAACAGCAGCTGGAAGGACTTGTCGATGCCAAACGCTGCCGGCTCCCAGGCGCCCAGGTGCACGAAGCCCCACAGCGCGCCGGCCACGCCGACGATGAAGCTGCTGACCGCGAAGGCCGAGAGCTTGGCGTACACCGGCCGGATGCCGATCACGCTGGCGGCCACGTCCATGTCGCGCATGGCCATCCACTCGCGGCCCACGGCGCCGCGCACCAGGTTCTTGGCCAGCAGGGCGAACACCGCGACGATCGCCAGGCACAGCAGGTACTTCTGCACCGGCGTGTCGAAGCGGTAGCCGAACATCTCCAGCCCGCTCACGCTGACCGAGCCCGAGGACGAATCGTTGGTGACCCACTTCATGCGGTTGGTGAACCAGTCCACGAAGAACTGCGCCGCCAGCGTGGCCACCGCCAGGTACAGCCCGCGGATGCGCAGGCTGGGAATGCCGAACAGCACGCCGAACACCGTGGCGCAGAGCCCGCCGCCCAGCAGCGACAGCAGCAGCGGCATGCCCGGGATGCGCACCTGCAGGTTGTAGGCCGCGTAGGCGCCCACCGCCATGAAGGCGCCGGTGCCCAGCGAAATCTGGCCGCAGTAGCCCACCAGGATGTTGAGCCCGATGGCGGCCAGCGCCAGGATCAGGAACGGGATCGCCACCGCGCGGAAGAAGTAGTCGCTGCCCAGCGAGGGCACGGCAACGAACGCGATCAGCAGGAAGGCCAGCATGGCCCACCGGTCCTGCGCCACGGGGAACAGCGCCAGGTCCGCGCCGTAGCTGCTCTTGAACTGGCCGTTTTCTCTGTAGAACATGGTTCAGACCCGATCAATGATCTTGTACACGTGGCCGCGGTCTGCGACCGCTACGCACGAACTGCGTTCGCGCGTGCACCATTCGCTGCGCGAACGGTGCGCCGACTTCGCAAGATCATCGACTGCGTATTTCATACGCGGTCGATGATCTTGTCGCCGAACAAGCCCTGCGGCCGCACCAGCAGGAAAGCCAGCGCGAGCACGTAGGCAAACCAGTTCTCGATGCCGCCGCCCACGAACGGCCCCAGGTAGATCTCGGACAGCTTCTCGCCCACGCCGATGATCAGCCCGCCCAGGATGGCGCCGGGCACCGAGGTGAGACCGCCCAGGATCACCACCGGGAAGGCCTTGAGGGCCACCAGCGAGATCGAGAACTGCACGCCCAGCTTGCTGCCCCAGATCACGCCGGCCACCAGCGCCACGATGCCGCCGACCGACCAGACGATGACCCAGATGCGCGCCAGCGGAATGCCGATGGACTGCGCCGCCTGATGGTCGTCGGCCACCGCACGCAGCGCGCGGCCGGTGCGGGTCTTCTGGAAGAACAGCGAGAGCGTGGCCACCAGCAGCGCCGCGATCAGCGCCGACACCAGGTCCTCCTGGCTCAGCAGCAGGCCGCCGGGAAAGGTGCTTTCCAGCACGATCATCGGGTCCTTGGGCATGCCCACGTCGATCTTGTAGGTTGCGCTGCCGAACAGCAGCTGCCCCGCGCCATCGAGGAAGTAGCTGATGCCCAGCGTCGCCATCAGCAGCGTGATGCCCTCCTGGTTCACCAGCCGGCGCAGCGCCAGCCGCTCCACCAGCCAGGCCACGATGACCATGCACAGCACCGCCACCGCGAAGGCCAGCAGGTTGGTCAGCAGGCGGTTGTCAAAGCCCAGCCACTGCGGAATCCACTCGGAGAAGCGCGCCATGGCCAGCGCGGCGAACAGCACCATCGCGCCCTGGGCAAAGTTGAAGACGCCCGAGGCCTTGAAGATCAGCACGAAGCCGAGCGCGACCAGCGCGTAGAGCATGCCGGCCATGAGGCCGCCGAAGACGGTTTCCAGGAAGAATCCCATGGTTAGCTGTGCTCCTGTTGTTCTTGGTGTTTTTGTCTTTGCATGCGGCGGGAGCCGGGACTCGCCCCGGCGGGCGACCTACTTGTTCTTTGCTTCGCCAAAGAAAAGTAGGCAAAAGAAAGGCGAGCCGGAGTCAGGGGCCCTACGGGCTTCCCTGCGCTGCTCGCGCCGGGCGGGATATCGCCCAAACTCGCCTGCGGCTCAGACAAGGGCGATCCCTGATCCGCCCGTCGCTGTGCTGCTCGGCCCTGCCAACGGCGGTGGACGGCCGAACAACCAACAGCCGAATACCAATAAGGAAGCCGAGCGCAGCGATGGCCCGTCTGGCAATCCCGGGTCCCCTCTGTGGCGTCGAGGAGCGGAGGTGGGGGCAGGTTGCCGCGCGTAGCGCGGTCGGCGAGGACTGTTTGAGGCCCGAAGGGCCGAGTTCCGCAGCCGCCTGCCCACACCGAGCACCGCAGAGCAGTCCGGCAAAGCCGGACCGCCACAGTGGGGTCGCCTTTTCTTCGGTCACCTTCTTTTGGCGAAGCAAAAGAAGGTGACTGCGCCGCCGGGCGCACATCCCGGCACCCGCCCTCTGCAGGAGAAACGAAGGCAGAACAAGAACAAAGCAAGCTCACCGCTCCCCCCCCAGGTAAGCACGAATCACCTCAGGATTCGCCCTAACCTCCGCCGGCGTCCCATCCCCGATCTTCTTGCCGTAATCCAGCACCACCACGCGATCGGAGATATCCATCACCACCCCCATGTCGTGCTCGATCAGCACGATGGTGGTGCCGAACTCGTCGTTCACGTCGAGGATGAAGCGGCACATGTCCTGCTTCTCTTCCACGTTCATGCCGGCCATGGGCTCGTCCAGCAGTAGCACCTGCGGCTCCATGGCCAGGGCGCGGCCCAGGTCCACGCGCTTTTGCAGGCCGTAGGGCAACTGGCCCACGGGGGATTTGCGGTGCGCCTGGATCTCCAGGAAGTCGATGATGCGTTCTACAAATTCGCGGTGGCGGATCTCTTCCTTCAGCGCCGGGCCTATGCGCAAGGCCTGCAGCAGCAGGTTGCTTTTCATGCGCAGGTTGCGCCCGGTCATGATGTTGTCGAGCACGCTCATGCCCTTGAACAGCGCCAGGTTCTGGAAGGTGCGCGCCACGCCCATCTCGGCCACCTGGCGGCTGTTCATGTGCTTGAAGGTCTGGCCGCGGAAGGTGATGGCGCCCTGCTGCGGCTGGTACACGCCGTTGATGCAGTTGAGCATGGAGCTCTTGCCGGCGCCGTTGGGTCCGATGATGGCGCGGACCTCGTGCTCGCGCACGTCGAAGCTGATGTCGGTCAGCGCCTTCACGCCGCCGAAGGCGAGCGAGATGTTCTTCACGTCCAGGATCACGTCGCCGGTTTGGCGCGCCGTGCTGGGCGTCTGCCCCAGTGCGGCCGTGCGGGCTTCGGACGGCATCGCATGGGCCATGGCGTGGAAGGGGACCGCGGCGCTCATGCGGCTTTCCTCACGGCCGGGAAGGTCTTCGCGTCCTCGATGCGCAGGGTGGCGCTGACGCTGCCCGTGCGGCCGTCCTCGAACTTCACCTGCGTCTCGATGAACTGCTCGGCGCGGCCGGCGTAGAGCGCGTCCACCAGCGGCGCGTACTTCTCGGCGATGAAGCCGCGGCGCACCTTGTTGGTCCGTGTCAGCTCGCCGTCGTCTGCGTCCAGTTCCTTGTGCAGCACCAGGAAGCGGCACACCTGGCTGCCTGCCAGCAGGGTGTCGGCGGCGAGGTCGGCGTTGACCTTTTCCACGCAGTCCTGCATCAGCGCATAGACCTCGGGCTTGGCCGCCAGGTCGGTGTAGCCGGCGTAGGGCAGGTTGCGGCGTTCGGCCCAGTTGCCGACGGCGTCGAAGTCGATGTTGAGCATCACGCAGACCCGGTCGCGGCCGTCGCCATAGGCCACGACCTCCTTGATGTAGGGGAAGAACTTGAGCTTGTTCTCCACGTACTTGGGCGCGAACATGGCGCCGTCGTGCGCGCCGCCGGCGATGCGGCCCACGTCCTTCACGCGGTCGATGATCTTCAGGTGGCCGGCGGCATCGATGAAGCCGGCGTCGCTGGTGCGGTACCAGCCATCGGCCGTCAGCACCTCGGCCGTGGCCTGCGGGTTCTTGTAGTAGCCCTGCAGCAGGCCGGCCGACTTGACCAGGATCTCGCCGTTGTCGGCCACCTTGATCTCCACGCCGCGGATCGGCACGCCCACGGTGTCGGCGCGCGCCTGGTCGTCGGGCTGCAGGCAGACGAAGACGGCGGTCTCGGTCGAGCCGTAGAGCTGCTTCAGGTTGATGCCGATGGAGCGGTAGAAGCTGAACAGGTCCGGCCCGATCGCCTCGCCCGCGGTGTAGGCCACCCGCACGCGCGAGAAGCCCAGCGTGTTGCGCAGCGGGCCGTACACCATCCAGTCGCCCAGGCGGTAGTGCAGGCGGTCCAGCGCGCCCACTGCGTGGCCGTCGCGCAGCGCCGGGCCCACGCGGCGTGCCAGCGCCATGAAGTGGTGGAACAGGCGGCGCTTGACCACGCCCGCGTCTTCCATGCGGATCATCACGCTGGTGAGCAGGCCCTCGAACACGCGCGGCGGCGCGAAGTAGTAGGTGGGGCCGATCTCCTTCAGGTCGATCATCACCGTGCTCGCGTCTTCCGGGCAATTGACGACGTAGCCGCAGGCCAGCCACTGCGCGTAGCTGAAGATGTTCTGCCCGATCCACGCGGGCGGCAGGTAGGCCAGCACTTCCTCGCGCTCGGTGAGGTGGTCGAACTCGGCACCGGCCGTGGCGCGGTCGAGCAGGCTCGCATGCGTGTGCACCACGCCCTTGGGCTTGCCGGTGGTGCCAGAGGTGAAGAACATCGCCGCCACGTCGCCCGGCTGCGTGTGCTCCACCTGGGCGCGCAGCCAGTCCGGCTGCCCTGCGACGAAGGCCTGGCCCGCTTCCACCAGCGCGTCGAGCGGCGCCACGCCGGGCTCGGCGTAATGGCGCAGCCCGCGCGGGTCGTCGTACCAGATGCGCTGCAGCTGCGGGCATTCGCCACGGATCTCCAACAGCTTGTCGAGCTGCTCCTGGTCTTCCACCACGCAGAAGCGCACCTCGGCGTTGACCAGCGGGAACACGCATTCGGCCGCCACCGCGTCCTGGTACAGCGGCACCGGGATGGCGCCCAGCGACTGTGCCGCCAGCATGGTGGCGTAGAGCCGCGGCCGGTTGGTGCCGATCACCACCAGGTGCTCGCCGCGCACCAGCCCCGCCTGGTGCAGGCCGCCGGCGATGCGCCCGACCAGCACGGCCAGCGCGCGCCAGCCGTGCGTCTGCCAGATGCCGTACTCCTTCTCGCGCAGCGCGGGCGCCTCGGGGCGCGCGTCTGCGTGCTGGAGCAGCAGGCGGGGGAAGGTGCTCTGCATGCCAAATCCTTGTCTCGGGGTGCGCCGTCTGCATCCCGGGAGGGGACGTGCAGCGCTTGTCATGCCCGCAATGTAGGCACGACTTTGACGCCCGCTTGTCGTTCGGCTGACAATTCACGGGTTCTCCCTTCCCCGGACTTTCCCCAGGGCGTGCGGGCGCCTGGCGCGGCACGCTGTGCCCCATGCCCGATACCGCCCTGCATGCCCGCCGCCGTGTGCCCACCGCCGACGAACTGCGCGGCATCCCCTGGCTGGCCGTGCTGGAGGGCCCGGCCCGCATCCGTGCCGTGGCCGCGCTGGCGGTGAGCGACGCCGAGCCCGGCGACTTCGTCTGCCGCATCGGCCGGCCGGTGACCTACTGGTTCGGCGTGGTCGAGGGCCTGCTCAAGATGGGCAACGACAACCGCGAGGGCGGCACCATGACCTTCGCCGGCCTGCCGCCAGGCGGCTGGTTTGGCGAGGGCACGGTGCTCAAGCGCGAGTCCTACCGCTACAACATCCAGGCCCTGCGCAAGAGCGTCGTCGCGGGCCTGCCGGCGGACGATTTCCACTGGCTGCTGGACCACTCCATCGGCTTCAACCGCTTCGTGATGAACCAGCTCAACGAGCGGCTCGCGCAGTTCATCGCCGCGCTGGAGACCGACCGCCTCACCAGCCCCGATGCGCGCGTGGCGCGCAGCCTGGCGGCCCTGTTCAACCCGGTGCTCTACGCCGGTGTGGGCGACGTGCTGCGCATCACCCAGCAGGAGCTGGCCTACCTGGTGGGCCTGTCGCGCCAGCGCGTGAACCAGGCCCTGACCGTGCTGCAGGACCAGGGCCTGATCCGCGTCGAATACGGCGGCGTGCGGGTGCTGCAGCTGCAGGCGCTGCGGCAGGCGCAGGGCTTGTAGAGAGCTTGTTTTGCTGCGTAATAGATAGCAGGAAGCCCCAGGGCTATCTTCATTTCAGGAAGATTTGTTGCTGAAATCAAGATTCCACAAGGGCTTGGCGCTCTCTGTTTTGATGCGCCGTGCGCCCCGTTTTCATGATGTTGAAAACGCATCACTGGAATATCGCTGCCGCTCTTTTTCGAATGACTGCCCGCGCGCAGACTTTCTCCCGTTGCCCATCCACCGGAGAAAACCATGTTTGCCATGCAGTATTCCCACCGCCTTCCCGCCGATTACGACATGCAGCGGATCCGCACCCGCGCGGCCCAACGTGGCCCGTTGTGGGACGCCACCGAGGGCCTGGTGTTCAAGGCCTTCGTCGCGCAGGACCGGGGCCGTCACGGCGCGGTCGGCAACCTCTATGCGTCGGTCTACCTGTGGCGCGACGAGGCGGCGGCCGCGTCGTTCCTGCTGGGGGAGCGCTTCCAGGCCGTGATCGATGCCTTTGGCCGGCCCCGCGTGGAAACCTGGCTGCCGCTGGACGCCCGCGCCGGAGGCGCGGCCAAGGCGGTGTCGCTCTACCGCGAAGAGCAGGCGCTGGACGCCGCCCTAGACCGTGCCCAGCTGCAGGCCGACGAGGCCGCGCGCAACCAGCGCATCGCCGCGCAGCCCGACACCCTGGCGGTGTGGACGGCGCTGGACCTGCAGGCCTGGCGCCTGCTGCGCTTCACGCTGTCGTCCGCGCCGCCGGATGCGGCGCGGGGCGGCGTGGTGTACGAGGTGCTGTACCTGGCGCAACCCGGCCTGGCGGGGCTGGCATGAGCGCGCGCGGGTTGCTGGATGCGCGCACGGTGCTGGCGGCGCATCTGGCGGGTATGGGGGCCGCGGCGCTGCTGGTGCTGGGTTTGGCCGTTGTCGTGGCCGAGTTGCTGCGCTGCTGCGTGGTGGCCTAGGCCCGATGCGGTTCAGCGGGTTGCGTGCGCCCTGGGCTTGTAGACGCCTTGGTCCCGTAGCGCGAACGTAGTCAAGCCACGGTCGACCGCATCGCCGCCCCCAGCGTGCGCAGCGCATTGCGCGCCTGCGGGTCGGCCGTGCTGGCGTGCAGCACCACCTCGCGCGTGGGCAACGGCGGCAAGCCCAGCCGCGGCCCCACATCCACCGTGCCGGCCGGTGCCACGCGCCGCCCCAGCGCGGCCACCGCCAGGCCGGCTGCCACGGCGGCCCCTATGGTGGCTACGCCGCCGCCCACGAACACCTCCGTCCAGGCAACGCCACCTTCGACCAGCGCCGCAATCGCCATGCTGCGCACGCTGCAGGGCTCGGCCTGAGTGGCCAGCCGCAGCGGCTCGCCCGCACGCTGCTCAAAGTCTGGCGCGGCCATCCAGCCAAAGCGCTCCTCCAGCACCAGCTCGCCATCCAGGCGCCGGTTGTCGTGCCGCAGCACGATGGCAGCGTCGAGCTGGCCCTGGTCAAACGCCTCCAGCGCATCGCGTGAGGCCGATACCCGCATCTCCATCACCAGGCCCGGCTCGGCCTGCTGCATGTGGCGCAGCACGGCCGGCAGCTCGGCGCCCACCACGTGGTGGCTGATGCCAATTACCAGCCGGCGCGTGGGCTGGCCAAACGCGCCAAGCGCGCTGTGGTGCGTGGCCAGCAGCTGGCGCGCTGGCGCCAGAAACGCGCTGCCCTCGGCCGACAGGCGCACGCGGCGCGGCGTGCGCTCCAGCAGGCGCCGGCCCAGGCCGTCTTCCAGGCGCTTGATCTTCAGGCTCATGGCCGACTGCGTGCTGTCCATGGCCTCGGCTGCGCGCGTGAAGCTCTGCAGCTCGGCCACCAGCACGAAGGCCTGTACGGCTTCGATGTCCAGCACTTTCATTTCAGTTCTCCATGGCGCTACGCGCCGCCCGCAATGCATGAAAGACAAAGGTACCGAAGGCCGCGGAGCAGGCCATGCGCAGACATCCGCGGCCGGGCCGCTGGAGAGGCCTTGCAGGCCGCGCCGGGCCAGTGGCCCGGCCCTTCGCCAGTCTCGAAAGGTCCACTGGACCTTTCGTGTACGGGCTCAGCCCCCTGCAAGGGGGTTGGCGAAGACGCGAAGCGCGAAGCCTGGGGGTGTTTCATTTTTTCACGACGGTATCGGCCGCCTGGAGCGCACGGCCATTGCGCCCGCGCAGCTCCATACGGCCCACCGGCGCGCCGCTCTTCTTCTCCACCAACACCGAATGCGCCTCGCCCTGCGCGAAGAGGTGGTCCTCGCCCCATTGCCGCAGCCCGACGATGACGCGAAACAGCGCTGCACCTTTGTCCGTAAGGCCGTACTCCTCGTAGGCGCTGCCGTCGGAGGCGGGCAGCACCTCCAGCACCTGCTGCTCCACCAGCTTGCGCAGGCGGTCGGCCAGGATGTTGCGCGCAATGCCCAGGCTGCGCTGGAACTCGCCAAAGCGCCGCACGCCATCGAAGGCATCGCGCAGGATCAGCAGCGACCAGCGGTCGCCCACCACGTCCAGCGCGCGCGCCACCGGGCAGGGCTCTGCGGTGGGGGGGTCGGGTGTCTTCATGGGTTCCTTGTGCTTCTGGCCTGGTTGCATTTTAAAACTAGTACGGCTACATTCGCATCTGGTTTTGTTTTGCAACTACATGGATGATCGAATGTCTGTGACCCACACGGCGGCGGCGCAACTGCCTCGCACACTGGTCTGGCTGCTGGCAAGCGCCGCGGGCCTGAGCGTGGCCAACGTCTACTACGCGCAGCCCTTGCTCGATGCGCTGGCGCAAGATTTTGGCGTGGGCCAGGGCGCCATCGGCCTGGTGGTCAGCGCCACGCAGCTGGGCTGCGCCGTGGCCCTGCTGTTGCTGGTGCCGCTGGGCGACCTGGTGCGCCGGCGGCGGCTCATGCTGGTGCAGTTGCTGCTGCTGGGCGCGGCGCTGGTGGCGGTCGGCCTGGCCCGCGCGCCGCTGGGCTTGCTGGCCGGCATGCTGCTGGTGGGCCTGCTGGGCACGGCCATGACGCAGGGCCTGATCGCCTATGCCGCCAGCGCCGCCGCACCGACCGAGCGCGGCCATGTGGTGGGCATGGCGCAGAGCGGCGTGGTGGTGGGCCTGTTGCTGGCGCGCACCTTGTCCGGGCTGGTGGCTGACATGGCCGGCTGGCGCGCCGTGTACTTTGCATCGGCCGCGCTGGCGCTGCTGCTGTGGGCCGTGCTGTGGCGCACGCTGCCCGAGCAGCCCGCGCCCACACAGCGCCTGTCGTACCCCGCGCTGCTGCGCTCCATGGCCGGCCTGCTGCGGCATGACCGCGTGCTGCAGGTGCGCGGCATGCTGGCGCTGCTGATGTTTGCGGCCTTCAGCATCTGCTGGAGCGCCATGGCGCTGCCGCTCAGCGCCGCGCCGCATGCGCTGTCGCACACCGCCATCGGCGCCTTTGGCCTGGTCGGCGCCGCCGGCGCACTGGCCGCCGCACGTGCTGGCCGCCGGGCAGATCGCGGCCTGGCAGAGCCCACCACCGGCGCAGCCTTGGGCCTGCTGCTGCTGTCCTGGGCGCCGCTGGCGGCCATGGGCAGCAGCCTGTGGTGGCTGGCCCTGGGCATCGTCATGCTCGACATGGGCGGCCAGGCCGTCCACGTCACCAACCAGAGCCTGGTGTTTCGCCGCCACCCCGAGGCGCATGGTCGGCTGGTCGGCTGCTACATGCTGTTCTACGCAGCCGGCAGCGGCCTGGGTGCCATCGCGGCCACCAGCATGTATGCGGTTGCGGGCTGGGGAGGCGTGTGCGGCCTGGGCGCTGGCGTCAGCCTGGCGGCGCTGGTCTTTTGGTACGCGACCTTGCCGCGCGTGACGGCCAACACCGCCTGCGCTGCTGCGCCTTAGCTTGTCCGCCAGCGGATGGTGAAATACCGCCATGGACCACCCGCCAACGCACGTACAGCAGCCGCCCCAGGCGCTGCCCTTTGCCGCCCTGCTGGAAGGCCGCCGCTCCACGCGCCGCTATACCGATCAGCCCTTGCCCGAAGGCCTGCTGGAGCACCTGCTGGCCCAGGCCCGCCAGGCCCCCAGTGGCGCCAACCTGCAGCCCGGCGAATTCATCAGCCTGCAAGGCGATGCACGCGCACGCCTGTCAGCCGCCCTGGTCAACGCCTTCCGCCAAGGCGCGCAAGAGCCAGAGGACTACAGCTACTTCCCCCAACCCATGCCCATGCAACTGCGCCGCCGCCAGGTCGCCGCCGCGCAAGCGCTATACGGCGCGCTAGGCGCCGCGCGCGACGACCGCGCCGCCCGCAACGCGCAGTTCGAGCGCAACTTCCGCTTCTTCGACGCGCCCGTGGCGCTGCTGGTCACCATAGACGCACGCATGGGCAGCGGCTGCTACATGGACCTGGGCATGTGCCTCTACGGCCTGATGCTGGCCGCGCAGGCCCAGGGCCTGGGCAGCTGCGGCATCGGCGCCATTGCGTCCTACCCGGGGCTGGTGCGGCAGACGCTGGGGCTGGAGGCGGGGCGGCACATCGTGTGCGGGGTGGCGTTGGGGTATGCGGACCCGGAGGCGTCGGAAAACGCGGTGCGGACGGAGCGGTTGGGGGTGGGGGAGTTTTTGCGGGTGATGGGCTGAAAAGGCGCATTCGCAAGAGCAATCCGCAGCTTCAGGCCGCCCCATGATGCAGAACATTTGCGACAGCGAGACGGTAGATACTGGCTGCCGCCGCTCATGTGACTGCCCGCTATTGGCTTGATCAGTCATTCATCGACCGCTTATCTTTGACGGGTATGGCAGAAGTGAGGAGGTCCCATTAGGGACGCAATCACACTCGGGTCGCTACGGGAGCCAGAAAATTCTACGGTGGCCTGTGGTCAATATTGACTTGAGGACAGGTCAATAAATGAGCCCGCACGAAGCGGGCTCACGGTTAACCGGGCAGCGGTGAGGTCACTTGCCCTTTGGCTTGCTACTAGGTCGTTGAGTCAGGGCGGAGGCGGCCACCGACCTCACTACAGCCGGGGTCTTGGGGTTGCTCAACAGTTTGGATGCTGTGGAGGCGACGCGAGCAGATGTTTGCTCATTGGGGGTCTTCTTGGTTGCCAAGATGGATACCTTTCAAAGTTCATGTGCAAGGAAGTAAGCGGCAAGCGCCTGGAGGACAAGGCGCCTGCCACCAGTGGTCAGACGAACAGTTCCATCTGACCAGGGTGTGAGCGCCAGTGTTGGCAAACATGCTCTCGGCGTCCAAGCCGGGAACGGACGTATGCCCGCACAAAAACGCTCTTCCAACGGGCGTAGGCCATGCCGACTCCTTTTCGAAGAGTGGAGGGGTTTTTCACGTATGCCCGTGCAATGCGAACTGGTAAGATTCGCCGTCTTCGCTAAGACGTGTTGTGCATGGGTGGTTTGGTAGACCCCTATTCACCTCACCAAAGGCCCTTGAGTGTTAGCGCACTCCGGGGCCTTTTTCTTTGCTGATCAACTGAGTTGCGCGTGCTCCTCAAGTTGATCGAGGAACTGGCAACGGACCTCAGCCTTGATGCTGCTGAGCAAGCGCCAGTTGCCGGTTTCAAAACGCACGCGCCCGGCCACGATGGTGGGGTGGATGCGCAGCTTGTCGGCCAAGGCTATCGCGGCATCCATCGTGGGCGAGCTGATCAAGTCAGACGCCAACCATTCGGCGTGCGGAATCAGGATTTCTCGGGCGCCTTCGTCGGCCTCGCGTTCCTCTTTGGACTGCTGATGAATCTTGTCTTCAAGGTTATCCGCGATAAAGAAACGGTCAGGGCCCAAATGTTCTTTGACGTGCACCAGCTCGTGCAGCAAGGCGAACCAGAAGTTATCGAGCCGGTTGTGTCTCAGCGTCAATGCCACCACCGGGCGATCCCCATCCACCATGGCGGCGCCATCGAGATAGGTCTTGTTGAAGTGGTTCTCGAACACCAGGGCGACGCCCATGTCAGCCAAGAACTCCTGAGCCAGACGGGGCCCTTGCTCGAAACGAGACAGGCGCGCCAACTCTCTAAGGCGCTCGTCGGTCAAGCTGCCCTTCACGTACGCTGATTTGAACTTGATTTGGCGAGCCTTTTTGAGCACGGCAACATGCCAGGTTAGCAAGGCATAGTCATCCATCAGTCGGGTGCCGCTCTGATGCATCGGCGCACGCAGCCGTGCTTGCTGGGCTGGGTGCAAGTGGATGTCGCGCATGAAGGAGCGGATCAATTCCTCGGCGTTGTCCCGGGCTTCTCGAAGGGTGCCACGGAAACCCTCGAAATAGCCGCGACTGACCATTTCCTTTATAGGGAACTTAGCCGGGTCGTAGGAGGGCTCCTCAGATAGATCAACAGCATCGTCGGTCTTGGCCAACAAGACATCGGCCGGAATGCCCAACTCTTGATGCAGCTTGCGGATCATTGCTAGGTTGAGCGGGCGCTTTCGTGCCAACACCTCAGACACCTTAGGTAGTGAACCCATGTAGGGCACCAGATCCAACTTCTTTAGCCCCAACTGATCCATGCGAAACAAAATGGCATCAATCGGATCGGGGACCACGGGCTCGACTTTGCTGCGCTCGTAAGACTCAATAACCAGAGCCAGCAACTCCAGCTCAGCTTCCTTGCTGGAGCCTGGCGCTATATCTACGTCCATCAAAGCTGACAGACGAACGACAGCCGCATCGTAATCACGCTGCGTCTTGATCACTTTCACCTGTTGCTTCATACCAACTCCTTCCATTTGCCGAGTCCAGCTTAAAACTTCAGCTTGTCGTACTCGGCATGTGTGCCAACCCACTCGATCAAGATCACCCCGTTTTGATACTTGGCCTTGATGACCAATCGGTAGGTGTTGCCCTTGATGTTAAAAATCACCTTGTTGTCCGCCAGAAAGCTGGCACTGGGGTATCGGCTCTTGACATCCTGCGGGCCAGCCCATTGACCGCGCTCAGCTTCAATGCGCCAGGCGTCAAGTGCCCCACGTGCATCAGCGTGGGTGCGCTTGAAATCGTCGAGCTTGATGAGGCCAAGTAGTCGCATGGTTGGATCATGATTGTTCCCCAAATCTTCTGAGATGATAGTTCCTTTTTTATTTTGGTGTCAACTTGATTGTGAAAATGGGAAGTGTCGTCACTGTCGCGGTGATGGCTGAAATCTGAACATCGCTAGCCTATGCCGTCCTGGATGCCGCAATCTGTCAGCGTGGATCTTGTCGGCTGCTCACGGCCAGACAAGTCTGTAAGACGGCCCGCGCCAATTGCCAGAAGGACCGGCTGGTGATCGACATCAGCCGCCCGATTGGCTAGAAGTCTGCGCAGCAGAAACGGCAAGCTGAAAATTTCGGCGATTTCAGAGGTGCTTGACCCCTTGCAAGCTTCCCGTTCGTGGCTCCTGCGCGATTCTGAGAGGTCGAAGTTTTGGTGGCCATCCTCAGTTCCTTCTGCCGCGCAGACTCCTAGGTCACCCCGACTGCGAAGCAGTCCCAAGCAATGCGGCGATGAAGTCGAGCGATAGGTCAATCGGGCGAACTTGTCAGAGGAGTCGGCCAGGTCTCCTGTCTTGGCAGCCATTGCGTCAATAGAGTTTTCGCGACGTCGCGCATATAGAAGAGGCCCAATCATTGCACGGGGGCGCAATCCTCAAGTCCGCAAAACCCCCCGCTCCACCACCCCTGCAGCCGCTACGCCCCCAGCACCCGCAATTGCCACTAGTCCCCGCCCACCCACTGGCGCCTCACCCCGCATATCCCCCAACAACCTCACCAAACTCACCGCCCCAGAACTCCCAATCGGATGCCCCCGCCCCAACCCGCCGCCTCCACGGTTCAGCCGCTCAGGCGCAATCCCCAAAGCCTCACCAAACGCCAGCGCCTGCACCGCAAACGCCTCGTGCAGCTCCACGCCCCATAGCGCCTCTGCCGCGACGCCAGTACGCGCCAGCACGGCACGTGCAGCATCAACAGCCGCCAGCATCGGCATCTCCGGCGCCGCGCCCACTGACGCTCCACCACACCACCGAAACTGCGCCGCCACCCCCAGCGCTACCGCAGCCTGCGGCGTAGCCAGCACCACGAAGGCCGCACCATCCGCCTTGGGCGCGATGGCGATGCGGCTTACTGCGAATGTGTGTGGGGCGCTGCCATCGGCGGGCAACACATCGCTGACTGCCGCAACAGGCATGCGTGCCATGCGCTCGGGCGTCAGCACGCGCGCGTAGCTGTCTTCCGTCGCGCTGCCTATGGGCACGATCTCTTCTGCCATGCGGCTGCGCCAGGCCAGGGCGCGGGCGTGGCTTTGTGCGGCGTAGGCGTCTTGCGCGGTGCGGGTGATGCCGTGCTGGGCGGCGTAGCGGGCGGCGGCTAGGGGCAGGTCGGGGTCGCGTTGTGGGTCGGGGGCGAAGGCGGGGCGCTCGTAGGGCTTGGGCGCTTCTTGTGGCGTGCGCGGGCGGTGCTGGCGGATGGGGGCGCGGCTCCAGGCTTCCAGGCCGCCGGCCACTACCACCTGCGCGCTGCCGCTGGCCAGCAGGCCGGCGGCCAGGGTGACGGCGTCCAGGCCGGCGCAGCATTGGGTGTCTACGCTGAGCGCGGCGGCGCGGTCTGACAGGCCGGCGGCCAGGGCCAGCATGCGGGCGGGGTTGCCGCCGGCGCCCAGGGCGTTGCCGGCCACTACCGTGTCGATGGCGTTGCGCGGGATGCCAAAGCGCGCGAGCAGGCCCAGCAGCACGGGCGCGCCAATCTCATGCGCGGCCAGGTGCGACAGTGCGCCGCCCACGGGGCAGACGGCGCTGCGGGCCCAGCCCAGGATGACGGGGGAATCGCTCACAGCGGCTGCAGCTGCGCGGTGCCGGCGTCTGCCAACCAGCGGGCGAGCTGTGGGTGATCGGTCTTGCCGCTGGGCGTGCGCGGCCAGTCGGGGCACAGGTAGAAGCGGCGCGGTGTCTTGTAGGGCTCCAGCCGTGTGCGGCACCACGCGGCCAGCGCGGCGGCAGTCACTGCGTCTGGCTCGCGCAATTGCAGCACCGCCACGGGCTGTTGCCCGCGCAGCGCATCGGGCATGGGCTGCACCGATACAGCAGCCACGGCGGGGTGGGCGGCCAGCACGTGCTCTACCTCTTCGGGGAACAGGTTCTTGCCCTGCACGGTGAACATGCGCTGCTGCCGGCCGCGCAGGTGCAGAAAGCCCTGCGCATCGACATGGCCCATGTCGCGCACCGACAGCCAGTCGCCGTCGCGCAGCACGGCGCTGCTGTCCTGGCCCGGCGCCAGGGTGACGTAGTCGTCAAAGACCATGGGGCTGCGCACATAGATCAGGCCGGCCTGATCTTCGCTGCCTGCGGCATCGATGCGCAACTGCACGTTGGCAAACGGGCGGCCGACCGCGCTGTGGGGCAGGGCGGCGTCGCTGTCGGCCCAGGCGATAAAGCTGGTCTCTGATGCGCCGTAGAACTCGACGACGCGCGCCTGCGGGAACAGCGCTTGCAGATCCGCCGTGCGCGCGCGCGGCCAGGGGGCGCCGCTGATCAAGATGAGCTGCGTGGCGCCCACGGGCGCCAGCCGCTGGCGGCGTGCCAGCTCCAGCATCAGCAGCAACTGGCTGGGCACGGCAACCAGGCACAGGGCGTCGCCACGGCGCAGCGTCTGCAGCGCGGCGGCGGCCGAGAAGCGCGGCTGCAGGTGCATGCCGGCGCCGCTCCACAGGCCCATCAGCGCGCCAAACAGGAACAGCGAATGCGACATGCGCCCCGGCGCCAGCACGGGCGCGCTGGCACCCGCGCCAAAGGTGTCCACGCATATGGCAAAGCTGCTGGTCCACGAGCGGTGGCTGCGCCGGAAGCCCTTGGGCACGCCGGTGCTGCCCGAGGTAAAGCCGATGTAGAAAGGCCCTTGCGGCACACCCGCCTGCCCGGGCGCGGCGGGCGAGGCCACGCCTTGCATGCGCGCCAGCACCTGCGTGCGCACGGCGGGCGGCCAGTCCGGGTCGCTGACGGCGGCGGTGCGGCCGCTGGCCAGGATGGCCAGAAAGCGCACGATCTGCGCGCCCGGCGATGCGTGGCCGTCTACCCAGGCGATGGCGGGGGCATCGTCTAGCGCCCGCGCCTCGGCCGACACTCGCGCGGCCAGGCCGGCAAAGTCCAGCCGCAGCGTGCCGTCGTCCAGCGCCAGGGCCTGCGGCGTGCGTGCTGCCCACCACGCAAGCGGCGCGTGGACGGTGGGGAAGTCAATCGGCATCAGTCTCGATCGAGCCGCCAGCCGGGCATGCCGCGCATCACGGTTTGCACGAGCAGGGCGCACACACCGCACTTGATCAGGTCGCCCGGCACAAAGGCCAGCACCGCCAGCCCGGCCTGCGCCAGCGTCAGGTGCGCGGCCAGCGACAGCCCGACGATGCCAAACAGGTAGACCACCCCAATGCCGCCCACCAGCGCCGACACAAAGGCCGCCGCCAGCAGCGCGTTGCCGCGCGCACCGGCCATGCGGCGCATGAGCCAGCCGGACACCGGCGCGCCAAACAGCCAGCCAATCAGAAAGCCCGAGGACGGCGCCACGAACACGCCCAGCCCGCCACGCCCACCCGCCAGCAGCGGCAGGCCCAGCGCCACGGCCAGCATGAACAGCGCCACCGCATAGAAGCCGCGCCGCGGCCCGAGCAGGCAGCCGGCCAGCATCACGCCCAGCGTCTGCAGGGTGATGGGCACGCCAAAGGGCAGGTCGATCTTGGGGATCAGGCCGAAGGCGGCGAGCAGGGCGGCGAAGAGCGCTATGTAGGAGAGGGAGCGGGAGGAGGTGAGGGATTGGGTGATCATGGATTTTTTGGTGAAAAATGGCTGTGGCCGTTGATTTTCTTCGGTGTGCCGCTATCGATTTGATGGTGCTTCTGTTGTGCTGAGTTGGGAGGCCGGGACTCGCCCCGGCGGGCGACCTACTTTCTCTTGCGTCGCCAAGAGAAAGTAGGCAAAGAAAAGGCGAGCCGGAGTCAGGGGCCCTTCGGGCTTCCCTGCGCTGCTCGCGGTGGGCGGGGTCTCACCCAACTCGCTTCGCTCAGACACGGGTGAGCCCTGATCCGCCCACCACTGCGCTGCTCGGCCCTGCCAACGGCGCAGGCGGACAGCCAACAGCCGAACAACCAACAGCCGAACACCAATCCCGTGCCGAGCGCAGCGACGGCCCGACTGGCAGCCACGGGGTCCCCTCTATGGCGTCGAGGAGCGCAGGGGCGGGCAGGTTGCCCGCAGCGAAGCGGAGGGACGGCGAGGACTGTTTGAGCGACCGAAGGGAGCGAGTTCCGCAGCCGCCTGCCCGCACCGAGCACCGCAGAGCAGTCCGGCAAAGCCGGACCGCCACAGTGGGGTCGCCCTTTGGTCTTCGCATAACTTCGCCTTGCGAAGTGAGCGAAGCCCCGCTGCGCGACCTTTGGTGACTTTCTTTCGGCGAGGCGAAAGAAAGTTACTCGCCCGCCGGGGCGAACTCCCGGCCTCTGCCGCCTGCAAGGCAACTCTGCTGTCATACAGGCAACTCTGCTGTCATACAGGCAACTCTGCTGTCATACAGGCAACTCTGCTGTCATACAAGCCCTACCGCCCCAACCTCGCCGCCAACGCATCCGCCACCCGCTCCGCCGTCTGCAGCGTCCGGATGGTCAGCGGCGCCAGCAGCCGCAGCCCACCACCGTGCCCGCTGCGTGCGCGGTAGGCGTCGTCCAGCCGCCGCCACTGCACGTAGAAGTCTTCGGCAAAGCGCAGGGTCAGGCCCAGGCCCAGCGCGATGCGCTCGGTCGGCAGGCCCAGGCGCTGCAGCGGGCGCAGGCAGGTCTCGAGCACGGCCAGCAGGTCGTCGAAGCGCGTGGTCAGGGTCAGCATCAGCGCCAGCAGGCCGGCACTGGCCAGGCGCAGGGCGCTGGCAGCACCCAGGGCGGGGGAGCCGAGGAGCCAGTGGAAGCCGGTGATCAGCACCGCCGCGACCGCCATGCCCCGCAGCATGCGCGCGCGGCGCCAGGCCGGACGGCCGAGCGAGGCGAAGGCCAGCAGCGCCAGCCCGCAGGCCACGCCGAGCGGGGCCGGGCGTTCGATCAGCACCAGCAGGGTGCCGCAGGCCGACAGGCCGGCCAGCTTGGCCCCGGCGGGCACGGGGTGCAGCCAGGTGGGCTGCTCGGAGTACAGGCTACGCATGGGCCACGGTGCGCTGGCGCACGTCCTCGGCATAGGCGGCGCAGACTTCGCGGCCGGGGCCGTCGGCGCGGAGGCGGCCCTGCTCCAGCCACAGCACGCGGTCGAAGTCCTGCACATGCGCCAGCGCGTGGGTGGCGAAGATGATCTGCTGCGGCGTGCGCTGCAGCTGCGCGGCCAGCCGGGCCTGGCTCGGCAGGTCCAGGCTGGCGAAGGGCTCGTCCAGCAGCAGGGTGGCGGGCCGGCTGATCTGCAGCGCCAGCAGGCAGACCTGCTGGCGCTGGCCCTGGCTCAGCTCGCCGATGGCGCGCGGGCCCCAGTCGGCCAGGCCGCGCTGGGCGAGAAAGTCCTGCGCCTGCTGCCGCGCGTCCTTGCGCGGTGTGCCCTGGGCCGTGAGGCTGAAGGCCAGCTCCTCGGCCACGGTGGGGAAGATGATCTGGTCGTCCGGGTTCTGGAACATGAGCCCGACCCGGCCGGGCAGCTCGCGGCGCGCGGTGCGCGTGTCGCAGCCGTGCACCAGTACCCGGCCCTGCTGCGGCTGCTCCAGGCCGCAGATCAGGCGGAACAGGCTGCTCTTGCCGGCGCCGTTGTCGCCCACCAGGCCGATGCGCGGCTCCTGCAGCGCCAGCGTGAGCCCGTCGAACACCGGCCGGCTGCCGCGCACCAGCGTGACCGCCTCGAGGCGTATGCCGTCGGCGGCGCGGGGTGGGGCAGGGGAATGGGACATCGGCGGGGCAGGGCCGCCGGCGGCGGCCGGGACGGCAGTAGCGGCGGTACTGTAGCCCAGCGCTGCAAAGCCCCGGTTTTTACGCGTTCTTTATGCCCGGCTCCTGACTTTCACCCCCGTTTTTACGGGGGGCTGCCTACGCTTGGACCCATGAACGGCAATGCTGTGGAGGTCCTATGTGGTGGCTTGATATCTTGGCAGTAGCAGGGCTGGCCCTGCTCTGGGGCGCGGTGGCCTGGATGGCGCGCGGTTGTGAAAAGCTGGGCTCGGCGCGCGGTGGCCGCGGGGCTGCCGGCGCCGCGCCGGCGCCGCAGGCCCTGTCGGCCCCGCTGGCCCCTGCCCATGGCGGGGAAGCGCGGCCGCAGGCCGCAGGGAGGCGGCCATGATCGACGCTCCCATCCTCTATGGCGCCGCCGGCTTTGCCGCGCTGGCGCTGCTGGTGTACCTGGTGATCGCGCTGCTGCGCGCGGAGGACCTGTGATGACCGCCTCTGCCTGGAGCCTGCTGGCTCTGTACCTGGTGGTGCTGCTGGCGCTGGCCTGGCCTCTGGGCCGCGCGCTGGCGGCACTGTGCGGCGGCCGCCTGCCGCGCTGGATGCTGCGCGCCGAGGCGCCGCTGTTCAAGCTGGCCGGCGTCGACCCGGCGCAGTCCATGGGCTGGAAGCACTACGCGCTGGCGCTGCTGGCCTTCAATGCGCTGGGGGCGCTGGCGGTCTACGGCCTGCAGCGGCTGCAGGGCGTGCTGCCGCTCAACCCGCAGGGCTTTGGCGCGGTGTCGGCCGATTCGGCCTTCAATACCGCGGTGAGCTTCGTCTCCAACACCAACTGGCAGGGCTACGCCGGTGAATCGACCATGGGCTACCTGGTGCAGATGCTGGGCCTGGCGGTGCAGAACTTCTTCTCCGCGGCCACCGGCATCTCGGTGGCGTTCGCGCTGATCCGCGGCTTTGCCGGGCGCTCGTCCGGCGCGGTGGGCAATTTCTGGGCAGACGTGACCCGCATCACGACCTGGCTGCTGGTGCCGCTGTCGCTGGTGCTGGCGCTGGCCTTCGTGCAGCAGGGCGCGATCCAGAACTTCGACGCCTACAAGACGGTGCAGATGCTGGAGACCGTGGCCTTCCAGCAGCCCAAGACCACGGCCGACGGCCAGCCCGTGCTGGACGCCAAGGGCCAGCCGGTGCTGGAAGACGCCAAGGCCAGCACCCAGACCCTGGCCATGGGCCCGGTCGCTTCGCAGGAGGCGATCAAGATGCTGGGCACCAACGGCGGCGGCTTCTTCAACGCCAACTCGGCCCACCCGTACGAGAACCCGACGGCGCTCAGCAACTTCCTGCAGATGCTGGCGATCTTCGTGATCCCGGCGGCGCTGTGCTTTGCCTTCGGGCAGGAGGTGGGCGACCGCCGGCAGGGCTGGGCGGTGCTGGCGACCATGACGGTGATGTTCGTGATCGCGGTGGTGGCGGTGATCGCGGCCGAGCACGGCGCCAACCCGCTGCTCACGCAGCTGGGCATGAACGGCACGGCCGGCAACCTCGAAGGCAAGGAGCTGCGCTTCGGCATCGATGCCTCGGCGCTGTTCGCGGCCATCACCACGGCGGCTTCCTGCGGCGCGGTCAATGCCATGCATGACGCCTTCACGCCGCTGGGCGGCATGGTGCCGCTGGTGCTGATGCAGCTGGGCGAGGTGGTGTTCGGCGGCGTCGGCTCGGGCCTGTACGGCATGCTGGTGTTCGCCATCCTGGCGGTGTTCATCGCCGGCCTGATGATCGGCCGCACGCCGGAGTACCTGGGCAAGAAGATCGAGAGCTACGAGATGAAGATGGTCTCGGTGGCGATCCTGGTCACGCCCATCCTGGCGCTGGGCGGCACCGCCATCGCGGTGATGGCCACGGGCGGCACCGCGGGCATCGCCAACCCGGGGCCGCACGGCTTCTCCGAGGTGCTGTACGCGCTGACCTCGGCCGCCAACAACAACGGCAGCGCCTTCGCCGGGCTGTCGGCCAACACGCCCTTCTACAACGTGCTGCTGGCGCTGGCGATGTGGTTCGGCCGCTTCGCCGTGATCGTACCGGTGCTGGCGATTGCCGGCGCGCTGGCTGCCAAGCCGCGGCTGCCGACCACGGGCGGCACCATGCCCACGCACGGTCCGCTGTTCGTCACGCTGCTGATCGGCACGGTGCTGCTGGTGGGGCTGCTGAACTATGTGCCGGCGCTGGCCCTGGGGCCGGTGGTGGAGCACCTGATGCTGTGGACCGGCCACTGAGCCGCACACGGAGAGAAACATGAGCACGCAAAAATCCTTCTCGCTGTTCGACCCGGTGCTGCTGCGCCCGGCGCTGGCGCAGGCCTTCGCCAAGCTGAACCCGCGGGTGCAGTGGCGCAACCCGGTGATGTTCGTCGTCTACGTGGGCAGCATCCTGACCACGCTGCTGGCGGTGGAAGCCGCGCGCGGGCACGGCGAGGCCTCCTTCGGCTTCGTCGCCGGCGTGGCGGTCTGGCTCTGGTTCACGGTGCTGTTCGCCAACTTCGCCGAGGCCATGGCCGAGGGCCGCGCGCAGGCACAGGCCGCATCGCTGCGCGGCCTGCAGAAAGCGGCCTGGGCCAAGAAGTTCCAGCACACGGCCACGCCGCTGCACGGCAGCGCCTGGCTGCCCGAGCAGGCCGACAACCTGCGCCGCGGCGACATGGTGCTGGTGGAAGCCGGCGACATGGTGCCGCTGGACGGCGAGGTGGTCGAGGGCGTGGCCTCGGTCGATGAATCGGCCATCACCGGCGAATCGGCGCCCGTGATCCGCGAGGCCGGCGGCGACTTCTCTGCCGTCACCGGCGGCACGCGCGTGCTGTCGGACTGGCTGGTGGTGCGCATCGTGGTGAACCCGGGCGAGGGCTTCATCGACCGCATGATCGGCATGGTGGAGGGTGCGCGCCGGCAGAAGACGCCCAACGAGATCGCGCTCAACATCCTGCTGGTGGCGCTGACCATCGTGTTCCTGGTGGTGACGGCTGCGCTGCTGCCCTATTCGATCTTCAGCGTGCAGGCCACGCAGTCGGGCCAGGTGGTGACCATCACCGCGCTGATCGCGTTGCTGGTGTGCCTGATCCCGACCACCATTGGCGGCCTGCTGTCGGCCATCGGCGTGGCCGGCATGAGCCGCATGATGCAGGCCAACGTGATTGCCACCTCGGGGCGCGCGGTCGAGGCCGCGGGCGACGTGGACGTGCTGCTGCTGGACAAGACCGGCACCATCACGCACGGCAACCGCCAGGCTTCGAGCTTCGTCGCGGCGCCGGGCCAGAACGAGGCCGGCGTGGCGCGCGCCGCGCTGCTGGCCTCGCTGGCCGACGAGACGCCCGAGGGCCGCAGCATCGTGGTGCTGGCGCGCCGCCTGGGCGTGGAGGAGCCGGCCGCCGCCGGCGCCCAGTTCGTGCCCTTCACCGCACAGACGCGCATGAGCGGCGTCGACCTGCCGGGCGATGGCGGCAGCGTGCGCCAGCTGCGCAAGGGCGCGGTGGACGCGATCCGCCGCCACGTCGAGGCGCTGGGCGGCAGCGTGCCGGCCGCGGTGGTGCGCGCATCCGAGGACATCGCGCGGCGCGGCAGCACGCCGCTGGTGGTGATCGACGGCACGCGCGTGATGGGCCTGGTGGAGCTGAAGGACATCGTCAAGGCCGGCATCCGCGAGCGCTTTGCCGAGCTGCGCCGTATGGGCATCAAGACGGTGATGATCACCGGCGACAACAAGCTCACCGCCTCGGCCATTGCCGCCGAGGCCGGCGTGGACGACTTCCTGGCCGAGGCCACGCCCGAGGACAAGCTGGCGCTGATCCGCGGCTACCAGGCCGAGGGCCGGCTGGTGGCCATGACCGGCGACGGCACCAACGACGCGCCCGCGCTGGCCCAGGCCGACGTGGCCGTGGCCATGAACACCGGCACCCAGGCCGCCAAGGAGGCCGGCAACATGGTCGACCTGGACAGCAACCCGACCAAGCTGCTGGAGGTGGTGGAGACCGGCAAGGCGCTGCTCATGACGCGCGGCTCGCTCACCACCTTCTCGATTGCCAACGACGTGGCCAAGTACTTCGCCATCCTGCCGGCGATCTTCGTCACCACCTACCCGCAGCTGTCCGCGCTCAATGTGATGCGCCTGGCCAGCCCCAGCTCGGCCATCCTGTCGGCGGTGATCTTCAACGCGCTGGTGATCGTGTTCCTGATTCCGCTGGCCCTGAAGGGCGTGAAGTACCGCGCCATCGGCGCCGCCTCGCTGCTGCGCCGCAACCTGGCCATCTACGGCCTGGGCGGGCTGGTCGTGCCCTTCGTCGGCATCAAGCTGATCGACCTGCTGCTGGTCGCGCTGCACCTCACCTGATCACTGGAGAATTGCCATGAACACCATCCTGCGCCCCGCGCTCAGCCTGTTCGTCGCGCTGTCGGTCCTGACCGGCATCGCCTATCCGCTGGTCGCCACCGGCATTGCCCAGGCGGCCTTTCCCGACCAGGCGGGCGGCAGCCTGGTGCTGCGCGAGGGCAAGGCCGTGGGCTCGCGCCTGATCGGCCAGCCCTTCTCCGACCCGGGCCACTTCTGGAGCCGGCCCTCGGCCACCACGCCCCAGCCCTACAACGCCGCCGCATCCGGCGGCGCCAACCTGGGGCCGACCAACCCGGCGCTGGTCGATGCCGTCAAGGCCCGCATTGAGGCCCTGCGCGCGGCCGACCCCGGCAACACCGCGCCGGTGCCGGCCGACCTGGTCACCAGCTCGGCCAGCGGGCTCGACCCGCACATCAGCCCCGAGGCCGCCCGCTACCAGGCGGCCCGCGTGGCGCGGGTGCGCGGCCTGTCGCCGGACCAGGTGCAGGCGCTGATCGCCGCGCACACCGAGCATGCGGTGGCCGGCTTCTTCGGCCAGGACCGGGTCAACGTGCTGGCGCTGAACCTGGCGTTGGATGCATCCCTGCAAAAACAATAGCTGGTGGCCCAGGAGCAGCCTGGGCTATGGCCACTTTTGGCTTAAAAGCGGGGCGGTGGTAGGCTGGCCCTCGGACTCATTGCCTTGAAGGTCTTGTGATCTATTTGATAGTTCTTCCGTCTTGCCGGGTTTCGATACCGGGCCGAGCGCAGCGACGGCCCGTGTGGCTGTCCCGGGTCCCCTCGGGATGCGCCGAGGAGCGCAGCGGCAGGCGGATAAGGGATCGCCCTTGTTTGAGCCGCAGGCGAGTTTGGGCGATACCCCGCCTGGCGCGAGCACCGCAGGTTGCCCCGGAGCGAAGCGCAGGGGACGCAGCACGTGGGGTCGCCCTTTGGTCTCCGCATAACTTCGCTTTGCGAAGTGAGCGGAGCCCCGCTTCGCGACCTTTGGTGACTTTCTTTCGGCGACGCGAAAGAAAGTTACTCGCCCGCCGGGGCGAACTCCCGGCACCCGCC
>Ga0116227_10001167_pt1 | contig 57216 bp, 37 predicted proteins | sample S1TSphgellanicum_FD_89693 | JGI IMG/M metagenome (GOLD analysis project Ga0116227, IMG submission 89693) | Host-associated microbial communities from peat moss isolated from Minnesota, USA - S1T2_Fb - Sphagnum magellanicum MG | ecosystem: Host-associated > Plants > Peat moss > Unclassified...
AAAATAAAAAAAAAAAAAAAAAAAAACAAAAAAAAAAAAAAAAAAACAAACAAACGGGCAATTTAACTGACACAGAAAACAAAACCCAAAAAAAAAAGAAAAAAGCCAAACAAACAAACAAAAGTCCGGGCAGTGCCCGGAAACTGCCCGGACAGACGGACAGACATGTAACTTTAATATATAAGATAGAGTTATAATAACATCTTGAAGGATTTTGGTTTGTTTTAGAGGAATTTTTTTTTTGAAGATTATATAATTTTTGCATGGTGAAATTATATTTGAGTTTCCATAATTCTTCTTCTTTTGCCTTAAGATACTTTTTTAATGTTAATGGCAAAACTGCATTGTGACACACCCCCCTTGTTTTATGATGGTTCCTTTCTCATGACCCAGCTAGTCATTTCTAGTTCCAAAATAACAACATCAAAATGTAAGCAACTCTCTTAAATTCTTGGGGCCCTAGTGTAAAGTCAATGACTTCAAAAGTTGAGCTTTCCAAACAATCAAAAGGGTTCCAATTTGAGTTGAGCCTTATTAATGTAAAGTGAGCCCTTACCATATTCCCCAAATTCTCTTCAATCACAACCCAGAAGTGGAAGCTGAAACTAACTAGGGTTAGAGTAGATTTTAGTTTCCTTTTAACTCTTTAATATTTCTCATCACTTTGATTTACTATACCGTAATACCTGGGTGGGTTCAGCACACAAGTTTCCAAATAATTATCAACTTTAAAATTTGAGATTTGCCATGTGAGTTTTTAATTTTTGAACTTTTTGGTATATAAGGGGGTTTACATATTAAATTCTAACTCAATTTCAGAGTCCTTTTGTTGTCCTTGTGGTTAGTTGTGTTCATAACTAATTTGCTTTTTTTTTTGTATTAGGTTGGGGTTTGATTCCCAAATTCTTGTGATCTAAACTTTTGGAGTTTTCAACAATGGAGCTAAATATTTTTCAAAAATTCAGCAAAATAAAAAAATAAAAAAAATAAATTATGCCAAAGTTGTCGACAAATTTTCAAAGAAATCAGCATTTAAAAAAAAATTATGGCAAAGTCACCCATGTACTTATAATATCTTTCAAATACATATTAACTTATTAAATTCTCAATTGGAGTTAGTTGTAAAAAGAGAAAACTTGTTGTCAATTGTAATTTGGTTGACCAAAATCCCTATGAATTAATTATACACAATCAAATTGCTCTCCATTCTAGATTCTTTCTTCTTCTTCTTCTTCTTTTGTGATTTTCTTGAAGAGGGACCCAAAGCTGAAATACCCTACTAGGGATGTATGGTTCAATGGGAGAACCAATTTAAGGGCCCATTTGAAGAAGGTCCTGAACAACAAGGGGTCCTAAAGTTCCTCTTTGGAGGATAGACCCATTGTCACCACTCATATACCCATAGCTATTGTCTACTTACACAAGGTGCATTCACACCTAATGTTAAGTTAGTGTTAAGTGAAAATCTAGGTGGCATCTTAAGTGACAACCAATGTTAAATGGGTGATTTTTTAATATTAACTTAACATTAAAATCTTCATGATAAATAATAGTTTTAGGTCCTAAATGACTGGCTTGGTGGTGTTAAAAGGGACTTAATACTAAAGTCCTTAACACCAAGTGTGAATGCACCTTAAATTAGTATTACTCCATACAAATACTAAACCTCTAGGTATATGTACCTTACTTACATACACTATAATGAAAACTCCTGCAATATAGGGGCATATTGTCATTCTTTTTTTCAATTTTGTGATGTAATACTAAGTAGTCTAAGTGACAATCATCCATTGCAAAGAGACAAAGCCAAAAATGTCCATCATATCTAAGTTCTAACTAGGGTTAACCTGTGTTGGGCGGTTCTTTAGTTTTGATGATAACCAAGTAATTACCCTAAGACATACCTATCGTTCTCACTTGCAATTGCAATCAAATGAATTTTTCTCCTTCCCAACATATTGTATGATTAAACTAAACTTTTGAAATGTGTTCATACTCCACATGTTATGAGCTTTAACTTGCATAAACATATGTCAATATCCAAACAAGCTTTTTACCACCTTGTTGTCGTTTCCCACTTTTTAAAATTGAGGTGATAGTTTTTTATAAAATAAATTAATATTTATTTTTTATGAAAATTGATGTTAGGCCAAAGGGTGAAACATATATATATATATATAAAAGTTATGTTAATCATTTCAATTTATGTTAAATGATTTATATGAATATTGAAAAATTCAAATTCAAATTTCGTAACTTTTAGAAATTCAAAGTATGTTTCAAAATCTTAATGTCAAAAGTCCTTTATCACATGTAAATGGTGTAAATGGTGTGTAATGTATGTGACATGTAAAACAAAGTTGTATTTTATGATACAAGAAATAAAAATCTAAAGTAGTTAGCATATTTTGGTATGATTTGAAATTATGACAATATTAAAATATGAAACACAAAATTTGACAAAATTTACACATTTTGAAATTTTCATATTTATTCAATAATGATTAGTACAAAACATGTGATATATTGGGACAAGTGTGTGTATTTTTAATAACAAGTTGAAAAAGATTTCATTCAAAACAAATTCATATGAAAAAGTGAAAAAGATTAAAAAAAGACTCTCCATCCTATAATAAAGTTATCCCATTGGCTCCTTTGAACATATTTGCACTTTTAACACAAATTTTCGTGTCAATTGTTACATATTGATAATACTTAGACATGGTGTGCCCCCAACAATTCATTATAAATGGTGTTACAACCCAACACCTTATGTAAAATAACAAAAGTTAAGGCAATAATGATAGTTGAAAGATCGATACCTTCATCTTTGACATATATAAAAATTTCAACATAATGGATGTTGTCAACACCTATTTCACTTGTAAGGCCATGGTAGTCCCATATATGTCTAATGTTTCAAACAAGTTAATGGTTACATGGCCATGCTCTCAATTGTAATTCATAAAATCGTAGCATCATAAGCGGTCTACTCCTACTTTTGAAATCCACAGATTAAAAATTACTATGAAAGTGTTACAATATTCAAGAACCTCAAAGATGAATTTTTTTTTGGTATTTTCAATTAACCTTAACGAAGTTTCATTCATTCATTGACACATTGATGGCCAATTAATAGGAGGATTCAAACTAATCTTATAAGGAATGGTGATTCAACAAAAACAACTGCACCAATTCCTTAGCAATAAACAAGACCATATCCCTTTTAGATTAATTCTAATGAGAATCATCCTTATTGTAAGGAATAACATTACAAAAGAACATGTTATAGTGGATTGGGTGAGACTCGACTTTTTTTTTTTGTTAATTGTTTATTTTCAAATTCAATATCCTTTTCTTGTTTAATCCACTTGGTCTAATTATTTGGTGCATCATTTTAGATGTTTCCAAAATGTGAAAATTTTGTTGGCACATTTACAACTTATGATGCCTTTCTAAAATAATGCATGTGCAATAATGAAGTAATGAGAAATTCATTTCAATCATTTTGGATGGGTTGAGTTGAAATATGAAGCAATGCTTGAAGAATTTTTTGATGTAAAATAAGCCAATGTTGAGGTAATGTGATTATTTAGTTTTATGAAGTCTCATTTTTTTGCCAACATTAACCGTAGTGCTCCATTAATTATAACTATGAAAGATAGATGTGGATTTGCAAGAGTAATAATACAACCAACAACTATTGAAATGATATTGAAATCACATTAATGCATGACAAAAGTATCTTTGGGTAATACCATGTAGTAAAATTGGTCAAATAATATTCTTGATTTTATAAAAAAAATTAATAATTGTGTGTGTGTGTGTGTGTGTGTGTGTGTGTTTTGCATGCCAAAGCTTATGGCCTAAAGTGTTCACTATATATAAAAGTTTGAAATTACTAAATTTTTTTTACTAATTAAAATTGTCTTTTTCAGAATCACATTTTTGAACTTTGAATATTCATAAATAATAAAAAATCATTCAATTGAATCCCATCAAAAGTACCTTAGAAAATTGTTTTGTAATAAGGTCAAAACATGTTTCAAACCTTTGTTTGTGACAAAAGAATTTATAAAAAAAAAACATTGTTACATTTCTAAAACTTTTGCTAAATGCAATGATTGGGAACATCAAAATACAAAATATTCTTAATATCACTAAAGTTTTAAACTTTATTCAACTTGATAAATTTACCACAAAAAAAGATTTTAATGAAAATCCTTATTTAAAATTTTCATTGATTTTTGTAAATTTTGATGGGTCCAATAAAATGAAGGTATAGCATTCTTAGTGGTACCACCCAAGGATATTTTTTCCTTCCAAAACTTTCAAGTTTATTGACTCCATGATAAAATCATTCACATTATGGGGTTTTTTTTTTCATAGTGCACATTCTTCATCTCTTAAAACCTTAATAGAAACAACAAAACAACATGAACCTTTGATAAATAAAAGATGAGGGTCAAAAAAAAAAAAGGCCAAATTAAAATAGAATAGTAAGAAGACATACCTTACTTGTCAAGGATGACGACCTTTATTATGCAATGGACAAGGTGACTTAAAAGAACACAAAACATAGAAAGAAGGCAAACAACAAAATGAAAAACCACATAACAAAGAAAAATCTCCCAAGAAAGTGTGAGGGAAAAATCCAAGGGCCTAGTTTTTGGTTAATCACTTGACAATACTAAAAGTGAGTAATGACAAACAATGCACTAAAAATGAATTACAAATGCACAAAACAAAAGACAATGTAAACATCAAATAACATGATGGAGAAGAACTATAGAATGTACGATGATGGAGACTTGGTGTAATGCAAAGTGATGGAGAAACTTGCAAAAGGTGAGGTGATGGAAATGAGTAGCAAAATGCAAGGTGATGGAGACAATTTGCAAAACACAAGGCGATTGACACAAATCGTACAACAAAAGACAATAGAGGAAAAAAAATTTGATGGAAACACATGAAATGCAAGAAAAAGAAAACCCTAAAGGAGAATCATTGAACCCCTAAGCCTTATAACAAAAAAAAAAAGAAATATTTTGAAAGGAAATTCAGCTTGGTTGAATTTCAAGTTCTAAGCCTAAAACCTAATTGACCATCCACATTCGATTATTAAATTTTTAAAAAATAACTTGAATGTTGGTTTCATCCCCCCCCGAACTAGAGATGGAGGTTTCAATTATATTAAGGTTTTTTGGTTAGGTTCCAATTTGAGTCTTTAGAACTAAAAGTAATAGTTCTAAACAATGTTGTTTGGTTCTTGTTTTTCGATAGAACCTCGGATCCTAATTCCAATTTTTTTTGAAAAAAAATTGATTTTGTTTTGTTTGGTCTTTTTCTTTTTCTTTTTTGGCACAAATGAATGTCAATTCATTGCGAAGAAGAAGAAATAAAACATTTGGTTTTGACTCAAAGTTTTTTTAAAAATTTGATAAAACCTTTGGTCAAGTTTTGGACCCAGTTCACATTTCAAAACTCCTAGCTCTAATGAATAGATAATGGTAAGTGGACCCAATTCCAAACGAGATCTAGTTCCACCTACCTACACAAAGCCCAAAATTAATTTTTTTTTTAGTTACTACCATTATACAACCAATAAAAAGTGACCACCTATTATATTAATTACATGCCTAAACCAAAAGAAAAAATTATAAACTTGAGACATGTTCCCAAAAAACATGAACAGGCCTAATATCACACCCCCCCCACCCGCCAATATATTATTAAAAATGCAAACTTAATTTTCTTTTCCCCTCAAACTTACAACATCAAACTCTAGTCAAAAGAAATTTTTAAATAAAAAATTGTAAAATAAAAAATTATTGTTTAAAAATGAATAATTATAAATTGCATGCAATAGGTTTGGGGGTTGGTTTTGGTTCTAGCTAGAGCTCGTGGCTAGTTTTTAGATTTGGCCTTAATTAAATTTTATTTTTATTTTTGTTAATTCCAATTTCATTTTTTGTGAAATTTTTTAGAATTGACACTCCAAATACCCAACAATCAACTATGGAATTAAAATTGAAACCGACAATAAACTAAAATCAGATAATTCACTATTTATAAACCGCCAAAGCAAGTAACTGCCCAACATTGTTTCTAACCATTTTGCCATCCCTTTTCCCCCCTCTATTCAATGATGATATATGCTAATTGCTTCGGGCCATAGTATACTTCCAAAATAAGTGGATTTTGTCTAATTGAAAATTCACAAACATTGCAAATTCTCACAAAATAATCATTGCACCAAGATGACCCCTAGAATAATGATAGAGAGATAGATAAATTGATTTTATTCCCAAGAAAATAAAAATAAAAATGGAACTTGTTATATGTAAATTTAGAAGAAATGGTGGAGTAAATAGATATGTATTTCTATTTTGGCAAATAGTTGGGTTAAACCCTAAAAGCATATGCCAAGGTTGGTGAAAGGTTTTTTTAAAAAAAATTCATAAGGTAGGTGGCCTGACATTCCTACACAAGAGGATTTAGACAAATTTGATTTGCATGTAGAGAGAAAAGTAGAATTTAAAAACCTTTCTATATATGTATTGGTGACTTGCAAGAATTTATAGTCTAAATATGATATTTAAAATTGTTTTTTCTTTGAAATATGGTGAATTTGGGAGATTTTTCCAAAAATTCCTTTGTAGAAGTCACAACTTTTTTTGGGTGGGTTGTCAAATGGCAAAATTTAGTTTTTAAGAAAACATTGCCCTTGGTAGGTAATTTTCACTATAATAAGAGCCTCCAACGTATTTTTTCATAAATCTATGCACATATAAAAAAAATAGGGAAAATGGATTGTTAGATATGAAAAACATGGTGTAAAAAACAAGCTAAACAAAATTGCAAAGTGTTTCCTTAAAATATGAAAATTAAAATGAATCATCCAAAATAAAGTGGGGCAACTTTTGCACCAAAGTTATGGCAAAACTTTGAGCACCATAAAAAAAATGAAAAAAATTAGACACACTACCCATGAAACCAAGCCTCACAAGGAAAGATCACTTCTTAATTATCTCATGCCTAAATTTCACTTCGCATGGGCTTAGAATGATTTGAATTCAACACTTCCAATGAATAAATGTTATGGAATTTGACTCTTGAAAAAATTTCATCTTGAACAATAGTTACCTAGTTAATATTACATAGCTCTTGGGTTTATTAGGGTTTAGAAACCATCCTCCATTGTGAAATAGGAAGAGGTGGGGAGAAATGCATTGAATTAAAAGGATATTGGATAACATGAAGTAAACATGTCAAATTGGGGCTCTCGATCCTCAACCTTTGGTGCTTTAGGCTTGGGAAGGTTGCCTCCGATGGGTCTCCCCTAATTTGTAGGCCACAAGCCTCAAATTAGAGTAGGTCTTGGAGAGCAAGCTTTCCACTATACTTTAAAAAATAAAAATCCATTAAAAAGAACCATCATGAAGAAAGAGATTAATGTATTGTTTTATTTGGTTTGCACACTACCAATGACTATAAAATTATTATTATTATTATTACTTCTTATGTTCCCAAATGGTTTCCAATAGTTCATCATTACTTATACCAATGTCAAAATTTAATTTAAATTAATATAAATATCATGAACATGAAAATGCACATATTGATTTGTCTTTTCATATTCATATTCAAGTTGGTGAGTGAGGAAAAGGGGTGAGGTAACTATTAAGAAAGAAGTGAGAATGTTAGGCTTGAAAATGAGATAATTATTTTTGGAATTGTTCAAGGACAATCAATCATACAAAGGATTATGCAAAATTAATTGTCTATGAATGATCATATGAAAAACTATGCAAAATTTCTGATAAACCAATTCTTTGAAATTTCAATGACAAAAAAATTCGCCAAATTGGTATATAAGAGATTTTGCATAATCTTTCATAATGGTTGTCACTCAACAAGTCCAGAGACAACTATTTCAATTTCCAAACTTATTGCCTCAGTTGTTTCCTAATAATTACCTCTTTTCCAAATAACTATTTAACTCCTTTCCTAATAATTATCTCCTATATATCCTTCAAACCATTTCACTTTTCTTCTCTACCCACCAAGATGGAACTGAATAAAAAATTAACATGTGCTTTTTCATGTTCATAATATTCATATTAATTCAAATTAAATTTCACATTGACATAAATAATGATGAACTATTGGAAACCATAACAGAAAATAATAGAGAAAGGAAAAAAAAAAAGTTGCAAAGTGGCCAGACTTTCAATAATACTACTTTATAGTATTTTTTGGGCAGGAGTGTGCATGTTCCCCGAGAATTATATTATTAAAAGAAGAGTTACTCAAGAACCTCGCAGTAACCAACTGCCAATTTGCACCTGTATTTTGCTGACATAAATAGAGTTATCCGTAAAGTCTCACGATTAGGGGGCAAGAACGGTCAGTTTTGGCATAATAGGGCATCAAACCCAAAACTGGGAATGAAAATTTTACAAGACGAAATAATTGGGCTCACACTAGTTTTTTCCAGCAATTTTGGTGATAAACTGAGTTTCATCCTGTCTTTCGTTTTTCCTAAGCACCTCCATTGCTACTGCTGCTACATAGGTATATTTTCGCTGCTCTTAGCTGTACAACTACTATAATCAGTCTTCAACATTGTGCATTAAATGCTGAGTTTCAGTATTTCATTCTGAGATTTAATAACATTTCATTACTTTGCGGATACCACTTAAAGAGGGGATAGGTTAATATTAGGGGGGGTGAAAGCAGGCCCACAGACAGAGAGGGTGAAGACAGGGTGACTTTACTACGGATAATTTTTAGTTGAAATTCCTCCAAAAATGTAACTAACTGGTCTTGGTGTAAAGTATTGAGGTGCCCTAAACCCTAGGTGGGACAAGTTTAGGGTTCACTACTGGTTTCACTTTTGGTTCTGCAAGTTCTACTTGTGATGATTATAAAGGGGGGGTTGAACATCAATTATGCACTGGAACAGGCCCTGGTAGAGCCAGTTGAAACAGAGTTCCATCCTACCAGGCTTGACTTATTCATGAATGGAACTACAACCCGTTGCATAATATGTAAAGGGTTGCATCTCCGGAGTTGTTTTCTAATGTTTAGAAAAAAATAAAAATAAAATTTAGTGTAGGTAAAGCCCGAGGGGGGAGGGCCTTACATGGCATAAAAAATGCCGTAGTTTTTTTTTTTTTTTTCCATTTTTTTGGGGGTGTGATACCTCATAGGTACCCATTAGAATCACAATAAAGAAAGAGTTGACGGGCATGTCAAAAAAAAAGATAAGGCCTATAAAAAAAAGAAAAAAGTATAATAGGCCTTATCTTTTTTAGTATAGTAGCTTAAGGGATTTTTATAGGCCCCTAGGTAATAATAATAATAATAGGTCTATATATTTTGATCTGAGGATTTTTGAAAGATGATATTTTAGCTTGTGTTGTTGAGACTTGTTGAGATTAGTTACAGAGTTATAATAATGTCTTCAAAGATTTTGGTTTGTTTTTTAGAGGATTTTTTTTTTTTTTGAAGATTATATAATTTTGGCATGGTGAAATTATATTTGAGTTTCCATAATTCTTCTTCTTTTGCCTTCTTAAGATACATTTTTTTAATGTAAATGGCAAAGGCCACACTTTGTGACACACCCCCTTGTTTCATGTAAGGTAAGGGCCTTGGGGGCGGGGGGGGGGGAGCATTACCAAAAGCAAGTGACTGCACAAGGCAACAACAACAACAACTAAGCATGGGATTGCTTTGGCTAAACCTTAAACCCTAAACCTAAACCCTAAACCTCCTGATATTGCCCTTTGTACAAGGGCTTTACCCACCGTATAAAGATCCTGTCGAAAAAGATTCCTTTAAATCTAAAGGGACCATATTATCCTCGATAAACACCAGCTCCGTCCAAAAATGGAAGATCCCTCCAAAAGAATCACCAGTTCCAGGAAAAAAAAAAAAAATTAAAAAAAAAATTTCCCACCTTCCAAAAGGGGTGGTTTTTGTGAAAGAACAAAAAAGAACCGGCGGTTCTCTGGATGGTTCTTTGACTTTTGGACAACCACGGTTCAAATTGTGCCGGGTGGGCTTCATTTGCTGGAGTGTTGTTGTAGAACCGGCAAGTGGGTGGTGGGTATATACCCGGGCTGCTAACTGGTGGGCGTCCGTCCCGATTTCTAAGAACCGCCCCGCGCTGGTTAAATGCTTACCTTTCTGGGGTTATTATTGTCACTATAGAGAACCGTACCTACCCTACAGGAAGAACCGGCGTTTCTCTGTCTGGTTCTTTGACTTTTGATTAGTTTGGGAACCATGGTTATATGCCCAACTTTCGTTTGAGTGTTTTTATTCAGAGCCAGCGAGGGAGCAGGTGGGTATATATATATACCTGGGATGATAACTGACGGGAATCTGCCCGGATTCTAAGAACCGTCCAACACCCGCGGATTATGCTACCTACAGAGAGAACGGTACCTACCTATGGATGGACGATTTGTACCCGGCGGAAACGTCCGGGTCACCCGGTGTTTCGGGTTTTGTTCCGTTGCCCGTCTTGCCCGTCTTTTTCTCAGCTTTCTGCTGCTGCTGCTGCTGCGTGTGTTGTGTGCGCGCGCGCGCCGCGGCGGTCTCTTTGTGGGCATTGCATTGCTGTGGTTGGTTTTTCTTGGTAGGAACGAGAATGCGGAGAGGAAGTGAGAGTGTTGTGCATTTCTTCTCTCTTCGGGCGGCTGCTGCTTATACCGGGATCGGCATCACCTAAAAACTGGCATGTTGTTGTTGTTGTTCCTTCCCGCATTGCTATAAAACCTGGTCTTCCAGAAGACTATTTCTCTTTTTCTCAGAACCCTTCTGCACTCACATCTGAGAAGACTAGCTTCCTCCTGGAGAGAGAGACTCACACGCACAGAGACAGAGAGACAGACAGACAGACAGACAGAGAAAGTAAAAAAGAACGACGCTCTCTGTTTGTGTTCTCTTTTCTTTCTTTTCGGTGGAATCTGTGCGCTCTATGTTGTTGACGACATTAGTTGTTTTCTAGAACAACTACATTTAGGCTTCTTCTTACGGGATTCTTAGCCTTGTGCTAAGATGATGATGATGATGGTGGTGGTGGTGGTGGAGGCGGCTTAAGATTTCACCGCATCCAAAATGGAGAGAATTCTCAATTTGCTCCTCCCTTAGGATTTTTTTCGCATGTTGTATCTTTCTTTTCTTTTCTTTGTCTGTCAGAAAATTCTGGAGAAACATTGGTTTACTACCGTTCTCCTCTTCTCTTTAGATGCACATTAATTTGTTGTTGTTGTTCCAGTGAAACTCTTGATCGATCGCAAGTCCTATCTTCGTGGTCCCCTCCGCGTTTTGTGAAGCCCATTTCGTCGACCGACCGCGCTTTGCACACATTTTGATGCACCTGGTGTCCACTTCGTTCTGACTACAGAATGTTATGTCGTCGTTGCTTCTTCCTTCGATCATAGTTTTGCAGATCGACTGACAGACATTGAGTTGTAGATTTCGCGTTGTCGCAAGTCCCCTGTTGTCCAGAGGAGAATCTGAATGCGAAGGCGCCTGCCTGCCTGGTGCATTTTTTGTGGTTTCGAAGAAGAAATCATCAGATGCACATTCTACAAGTGTCTTATGTTTGTTGTCTATTGGAGTTCTAAGAGAAAACGTCGATTTCCGAAGCGAATGAGCAGCAGCGTGTAGAGAAAAGAAAGTCGCATCTATAGTATCTAGCAAGAGTACAACTATTGAAGCTTTGTGTGTGCAATGTAACTGTCTGTCCTCATCACTGAATGTCTGTTCGTTTGCTCCTCTTCTGTCTTCTCTGTAGTGATCTTGAGCACCTCCTACATACCCTAGTGTGAAGAACGTCCACGTCCCTGCGACTCAAGCCCTTCTTCTTCCATCAAGCTTGAAATGTAACGCGGAGTCTCGATCTTGAATAGCAGCAGCAGTATCAGTTACCGAAATCCTGCCACCAAATCACAACCGTTTCCGACCGCTGGTGGTGCGGAATTGGGAACGACAAGAACCTTAGAGGAAGAAGAAGAAGAGGGAGTCTGTGCACTGCGGCTGGCCGACTGTGCGTCATCAGCCAATTTGCCACGGGTAGGTACGCACTGATGCCTCTTGATATGCTGAGCCTTAGCTCCCTCTCAATGGAAACTGCTACTACACCAGCAGAAGGTGTGGGACAGAACCTGGTGGATCCAGGCGGCTATTGCAATGCAACAACAGATCACGGCATCGATTTCGCGAAGATGCTCGAGGTGAAGCCACTGCCAATGCAACCGATACACACAAACCGGTCATTTGATGAAAGAGCTCTCAGTGAACTCATCTCGTCTGGTCTTTCGTCTCCTCGTCCTCTCAGACAGTTGGAGACTGTGAAAAGCTCAGAGTGCTTGGAGGGCCTCCTCCTGTCCCCAAGCATACGCTCTGGATCCTTGGTGGGAACACCCAACATGCATCACAGCTTCGAACCGCATCCCATGATTTCAGATGGATGGGATGCCTTGCGAAGATCTTTGGTATACTTTCGATCCAAGCCTGTGGGCACAATTGCTGCCATGGACCCATCAGAGGACTCCCTCAATTACAATCAGGTATTCATTTGCAAACATCACTCACCACTTTGTGGGAGGAGGCAGAGTAGCATGTGTAGGTTAAGAAGTGCATTTGTTGACATTAACCATCTAAGGCAATCCAATTAGCAAGGACCTCATTCAACAACACATCATGTTCCAGAAGGTTGACACCCGAAAGCTGTATTTGTAATTAGTTTTTTATATCAGCTTCTTCAATGCAGGGTTAGGTTATAAGTTTCTGGAAGGATTCATAATGTGCAATTGCATCCCTCATTTTCATGTCAAGGCATTTGATATTGTTATTGGTTCTCAGTTCCTTTTGGTCAGCAGTTCCTTGTGATGTATGTTTATGTTAAGAGTCAATGAATGTCCTGCCTTCGCATATTTTTCAGCCATCTCTTTTACTATCATGTCATACCTCTTTTGTTGACATTTCTGTTGAAAGGTGGTATCACAGGACCTTGAAAGTCTGGTCCTGATATTGGAAACCTTGGGAACTTGGTTGGGTGATCTCTTTAGAAGTAAAATAGAAAAAATACTTCTAAAGTGATGAAATAGCACATTTTGGCACATGACAATTGTAATTTTCCATTTGGCATGCATCAAAACATGTCAAGTGTCATCACAATGGTTTTCAGTTCAATGCATTTGACTGATCTTGATTTGTTTGGCCCAGGTCTTTGTGAGGGACTTTGTCCCAAGTGCTTTGGCTTTTCTCATGAATGGAGAGCCTGAAATTGTGAAGAATTTCCTACTGAAGACCTTGAGGCTTCAGTCCATTGAGAAACGAATTGACTGTTTCACTCTCGGTGAAGGTGTAATGCCTGCCAGTTTCAAGGTGAATTGTTGTGACTGCTCTGTTACCTTGAATGCCTTTTTGCATATCTGTTTGACCAATTCATTATCCTTAAGAATTTGGTTTCATAAGCCCACTGAAATGTATGTGATGTAAGTCCTTGAAGGTACCTTTGCATCCGAAGCAACCTTCAAAGTTTTCTTTATGAAATTTTCTCAGCAATGTTGTAGATATGTTTTCTGTTGGATAAAGTAGATGTATTGCATCTGAGTAGTCACTTGTGTGTGTGCTTAAACTATATGTTCAGGGTGTAGGAGGCCCCAATCACTACCTTATATTTGAGCCTCTCAATGTCTTAGGCTTAGATTCTTGCTTATACAGGGGCAAGGTGAAATGAAATGAAGCTTCCCCTCACAAACTTGCTGCAGGTTGAACGAGAATACTTTCTACTACAATGTGTCTCAAGTGCTAGGTGACGTCAGGACTGGGTCTTCCCATTGCTTCTGGAAATGTGACAAAAACACAAAACTGAGCCTTTCATGTAATTGTTTGCCTGAAAATCTGAGCAGATTGTTATTCACTTGTCAGTGGGGAGAAATGGCAGCTAGTCACTGCCATTCATGATGAAGGTGAGGGTCCGATACAATGTGATACTTGTTACAACTGTGGTTATTCTTGTCATGTTCATTTTGATAACTAACACAATGGTTAGTTACCTTCAAAGTGTTACCGTGGAGTTTCTCTGAACTCAATCTCACAAATATTGTAGGAATATGTCACACCAGATTGCATTTGGTCCTGGTGACACACTCTGAGAATGATAACAAAGGTCCTGAATTTTTTCTATGTAATCTGGTCAGGTGCTTCATGACCCAGTTCGCAAGACTGATACCATGATAGCAGATTTTGGGGAGAGTGCCATTGGCAGAGTGGCCCCAGTGGACTCTGGATTCTGGTGGATTATCCTTCTCCGGGCATATGTGAAATCGACAGGAGATCATAATCTTGCAGATATGCCCGACTGCCAACGAGGAATCACACTGATCTTGACACTTTGTCTGTCTGATGGTTTTGACACATTTCCAACCCTCCTGTGTGCTGATGGATGCTGCATGGTTGATCGGCGTATGGTATGTGTTCTCATCAAACCTGGGTAGCTTCAAGCACCTTCCATGTGGAGAAAAAAACTCCAACATGCATGCATTCCAATCGACTGAGTCACTGGGATCAAGATGTCCTTCATCTGATAAAAAACTGTCTTTGGAGTCTTGACATGTTTTATTAGCACCAGCTTAAATCCATTGGGTGGTGTGACAGGGTATCTATGGCTATCCAATTGAGATTCAGTCCCTTTTCTTTATGGCCTTGCGGTCAGCCAAGATTTTGCTGAAACCAGAGGGGGAAGGAAAAGAGTTTCTTGCGAGAATTGATAAGCGACTGCATGCACTGAGCTTCCACATACGTGAATACTTCTGGTTGGATCATGCACAGCTCAACAACATCTATCGTTACAAAACAGAAGAGTATTCCCATACAGCAGTGAACAAGTTCAACGTGATTCCAGATTCCATTCCTGATTGGGTATTTGACTTTTTGCCAATGAAGGGTGGTTACTTTATTGGAAATGTAAGCCCGGCCCTAATGGATTTCCGATGGTTTGCTATTGGTAACTGTATGGCTATTCTCTCATCCCTTGCAACACCTGATCAGGCTACAGCTATAATGGACCTATTTGAGGAGCGTTGGCCAGAGCTTATAGGAGACATGCCTCTCAAGGTTACTTACCCTGCCCTGGAGGGTCATGACTGGCGGATTGTGACTGGGTGTGATCCAAAGAACACCAGGTGGAGTTACCACAATGGTGGCTCTTGGCCAGGTACAGATTCTCTGCTTGAAATTTTTCTTAGTGGTTTGGCTGGTATGGAAATGTGATAGGGTTGCCTCTCTTTTGTGAGTACTGTGATTGGAATACATTTACTGTCACTGGCATTATTCAGCTCTAGTCACTGTAATGCTGACATGATTGTCCAACATGGTTTGTGGGCCTGCCTTGAGCTAAGAACCATTAGTTTCTGTTTTGGGGATGCAGTTCTGCTGTGGATGTTGACAGCAGCCTGCATCAAGGTTGGCCGACCTCAAATTGCTCGCCGTGCAATTGAGCAAGTAGAGCAAAGGTTATCAAAGGATGGGTGGCCAGAGTACTATGATGGAAAGCTAGGCCGTTATGTTGGGAAACAAGCTCGGAAGTTTCAGACCTGGTCAATTGCTGGTTACTTGGTGGCAAAGATGATGTTGGAGGACCCTTCACACTTGGGTATGATTGGGTTGGAAGAAGATAAAAAGATGAAGAAGCCCTGTCTGACAAGATCGGCATCATGGACAGCTTAAAAGGGGGTCAGACATTTTGTTCAAAGCTTTTTTTTTCCTTTTGCCTGTACAAAAACACCAAGGCTAACACAAATATAGTTATGTTTCTCCTCTTGCTTTACAGGGTTTAAGACAGGCCTATAGACAACACCCCTGCTGCACCCTCTTGGGGGGGAAAGCCTTTTCCATGGCAGGTGGTTTGTGATTAGAGAGGGATTACCTTGAACAACAACATTCCATTGAAACTTGACATAACATTGTGAAAGATCATTGTTCATCAGGCTAAGAAGGGGACAGAAAAAGAACTGGCACATGAAATGGTATAGTAACTAACCTCTTCCTCATTTTCTATCACGTCACCATGAGTATGAAGTATAGATGTGTGTGTCAGTCAGCTGCACAAGAGCCATGTCAGCTGCTTTTGAACCACCCTCTTCACCTGCATTTGTGTCTCACATGACCTCTCTCTCTCTCTCTCTCTCTCTCTCTCTCTCTCGTCTTAAGGATTCTGCTGTACTTAAAGGTAACAATACATCATCGTGATTCCGTGCTGGGAGTCCACAGTCCTGTGGCGACAACAAACAAACATAGAGATCGCAACTGGATAGAATCTGAACAATGGTATTTCTGCTGAGAATGTTGGTGGCATGTAAGAACTGCTTGGTTATAAAGAGTTGCTTGCTTGCTACTCGTTTGTGGGTGGCAATTAATTGTGTATGGCAAAAGCATGTCCAAACCATCACAAACACCACAGCATCAACATCCTGTGCAACACTCTCTTCTTGCTTGCTGTCTGCATGAATGAATGCCTTGTGTGTTAAATGGATAGAGAAAAAGGAAACTTTTCAAAGCTGCTGCCTGATCAGCACACACTGAACTGTGTGAAGTTCCTCTTGAACCCCTTGCTTTCATGTTGCTCTCATCACCACTAGTGAATGTTACCCCCATGTTCTTGTGTCTTTCAAAGGTTCTTCTAATCCCATCATCTTGCTCTCTTGCTTTTTGAACCAGCACCACCACCAGTCCTGCTGCTGCCACTTCTTCTTCTTCACTCACTCCCACTCTCCTCCATGTGTTTGTGCCTGATGTTTCCTTTCATCCACTGACTCTCCCTTCCTCTCCTCTTCTTGCACTCAACAAAGTGGTGGGCAAGGGGGGTGCATTACCAGATTAAGGTGACCGCCTCCTGAGGCAACAGCCAAGGGCAGGCACCAAATTGGGGTAGCTGCCTCAGGCAGGCACCTTAATCGTGTAATGCACCATCCAAGGGCGTTAGCATGGGCAATAATCTGTCAAAGATTTTTTCCATATCTCGCGGCCAAGCCAAGATCCTACCCATTGCGCAAAGAATGTAAGAGCGCACCCAGTAATGCAAGATGACTTCCCATGTCAGTCAGGAGGGAATAATGTTATGGATTTAAGGCACCCTCCAAATAAACTGGCAAATCTCTAAACCCAATTCCTAATGTTATCATGAACATAATCAACATATGTAGAACAGGAGGTGTGGGGGGGTGGGGAGGGTTCTTGCACTTACTTCTAAAGAGTGGGATGGATCTTGTACCAACATATATTATGCATGAGATCCTCACACTCTTAGGAAGTGGAGTATGTGTAATATCCATCCTTTTTGGCAATTCTACCATGTCCAGGAACTTTGCAGACAGTTTGCTAAACCTGATCTCACAATGCTTTTATTATTTGTAGTAGGGTAACTGCCAAGGAGGTGGATGTTCTCCAAATAAGTGCCCTTTGAGGCAGAGTCGAGGGGGTGCTTATTTCAGGAATGCCCTGTTCCGAGGACATTACCTGACACGACATGCCAGGGCAGAAAAAAATGCTTAGATTTTTTTTTCATTTTTCTTGTGATACCCAATGGGTATCTGATGGGTATCATGAATAAAAAAATGAAAAAAAAACTAACATGGGGCATTTCAAATAATGGAAAGCCCCCACTCCTTCACTTTCTGAAATACCCTAGCTCCAAAATTGTGACCATCTGTAACACAACCTGCAGATATACTGGAATTTTCTGCCTGGTGCTTTACATGTCAATTGGTTGCATGCAGTTGAAAGAGCAATTGCACCTAACAAGTTTGGATGAAAGGGAGAATCTCTTTGAGCTATTAGTAAAGTAGCCCAAACTGGGGGTACTGGCTCCGGTTTCGCTAAAACTGGGGACGAAATGAGAAGTCAGGATAAAAAAGTTCTCAAATTGGGGATGGAACAGGGCATTAAAAGAGTCAAACTAGGGGCCAAAGACACCGAAACTTTCAAGATAACTCTACCAGTGTACAACAATGTTATGTGTGTTGTATGTATATGCTGGTACAAGTATCCTGACATGTGTTCTCAGCTGCAAACTGAGGCACACATTTGCCATTTACAAAGGCTACTTGTCAGAATCCTTTAAACTGTAGTGGTCTGTGTTCTTTACAGTCCATATGAGTTCAGTGAGTTCCACTAGCTATTCATGAATGCACCAGAAGCCAAACTTGGAGACACACACACACACATGAATGGCTTGTTGCAAGTGTAAATTCAGAATCAGTGATTTGGGTATTGCTTGGACTGTTTTGTGGCCCCATTCAAGTGTGTGTGAGAAAGTCGAGCCTTGATGATGAGCATGTGAGGGAATTATAGATGAAGCTTCAACAAAAGCTGGTTTTGTGGTGAGTCCACACAATTAAAGCACTTGTGGATTGGAGTTCCTGGAATTTCTAGATTACCCAAAAGTCACCCATGCACTAATACTAGGCTGCACCACAACAGGCTACTTAATTAGTACCTGGGCCAATTCAACACTAATTATATTATTTTCAGAGATGTTGAAATTTTCAAAAAATTATTTTCCTTTTCAGAAATATTATTTTCCTGAAGGAAAATAAAGAATCTGATTGAAAATTTGGGAATGTATCATTTGTTGAAATGGAATCCTCAAAATGAATTATAAAATTATTCAACAAACATTTGTCAAAGTGGCCAAGGTACTCCGGTTTTGTGGTCCTCCATTGAAAATGAAAAGAGGGGTTGATGATTCCAAAACATGTAACCGCATGAATGAATCATCACATCAATCGATCTTTGATGTGTCTCTTTGATTTTCTGACCAACTTGGGTGGCTAAGGTTGTGCATGTTTCCAGTCTGATGAAGGGAATAGTAGGTGAGCTTAGACTTTGTTATTGACACCTGACACTCCTCACGAACATGGTACTTACTTTTCAGAGATGAATGCAGGTGAGGCACAGCTCCTGACCTGACTTGTGTGCATATGGTGATGATGCTTGGAGGTTACTGAGTTGAAGGCTGTTTGGAGAAACAGAATTCAAGGAATGAATGGTATTGGGGTGTTTTGAGAGCAGCTGTGTACATGGGCTGAGGAGAACTCTGGCCAAGGAGTATATACAAAAAACAACATGAAGATGCAATGCAATCTTACATTCAATGCAACCTTGAACACTAAAAAACTAAAGTTAATCCAACTCTTTCTCTTCCTCTGTTTTTGTTTTTCCGCCGCATCTGATTTCTCTATACTCACATTGCTTGCATGAAGAATATTATTATGTTCCTTAAATCCCCCCACCACGTCCATTCTCTTGCACCCAATTGCTGCTTCTTGTCCCCACACTAAATTTGCTAATATTCCCCAAAACCTCTTGTAGTTGCCATGTTTGTCACACCACAAGCAAATGCCCACATATCTATACATGATTCAATGATGTAGCCAAAAATATAGAAGGATGATTGTTTTTTAAAAAATATTTTCATTTTATACACTTGTAGCCAAATTTGGATAAATCTTTCTGCCAATCATCATCACCACTTTGGCTACTACTACATCACAAAATTGACCCAAAAAAACACTGGAGACTATTAAGTGAAAAAGAAGGACAATTGTGACCTCTTGAAGAAGGGATTTTTATCCCACTTTTGGATGCCTCTCACAAGGCCCGTTAAATAACACAAGCAATTAGGGGCGCACCATACTAGTGCTTGGTAACATGGCAATATCTAGTTAAAATTTATCTATTAAGGAAAGTAGCCATAAATAATATATGTAATGACCTTGCTGAGATTTCATATATAGTGTATTATTAAGAGGGCTCCATCCATAAATGTGTTAGGTTCCCTTGTGACAAAAGGATGTTATCTTACGGTTTTGGGCAGGCTCTTACATTTTTGTAAGGGCACGGCTTTTTTTTTTCTTCATTTGTGTGCCAAATATGTGGTTTAGCCATGGTAACCAATTCTGTGGGAAATATTTGGTTTCACCATGGTAACTAATTCTGTGGGAAATAGGTCTCATATATAGGTAGGAAAGTAGATAACTACTAGGTAAGTAGATGGGTTTATACATATGTATGTAAGGGCTGTTTTTACTACCTACCTATTAACAACCTACTTTGTGAGTTGTTAGTAGGTAGGTAGAGAAAAAAGTAACTGAGCTACTAACCACCATGGTTAGCTAGGGAACTGAAACTCAACAGAAAAACTGTTTCCTGACCACTTACCATTCATCATCCTTCATGGATAGATGTACAACATCATATCTATTGGCAGGGCCAACGTGTTTATGATGCCTTCTTATGTCGAGATCTTAGACCATAGTGCCATCCACTACACTCTTTTGAAAACACATAATGAGTAACATATCATATATCCTTGCAATTGTCATACTATGTTGCACATATTGCATTTGGCATGCTTTGAGTCAATAAGGTAAAAGACAAGGATTTTTCATTTTTTTGAATTAGCGGAGGGTGAAAGGTTTACGATAGTCAGCTGAGTATGTTATGTTTGTGGGGTTGATGGTTTGCATTTTTCTTTCTCAAAGAGTTAGATGGTTTATGATTTGCAGTCCTCTCCTCATAGAATTCAATTCCTTCTATTGATGAGAAGAGGAATACTTTTTTATATCAATAGAATTGGTGTCTAGGAATAGAAAAGATTTATTTAATAGAGCTACTTAGATTACCATAATTCTCTATTCTTGGTGTTAAGGAGGTTGTTGCTTTTAATTGCATATTGGTAACCATGTTTTGCAAGTGTGTAAAAAAAAAAACCCCACTATTTTTATAGTTTTCATGTTTTATTGGTGTTTATGAAGCGTAATAATGTATGGTAGATGTTAACACAATTACCTTTGTGGCCATGATTTAGGATCCTTCAAAGAAAAGAATGGCTTTTCATTATGTATTTATTTCAATCTAAATTTTTGAGCAAGTGTGTAACAATTTCATTGGATGCAATCTCTCAATTTTTTCATTGTTTGGTGTATTAATATCATATCAATTTCATTGCAATTAATATCTGTGTACTAGCTTTGTAACCTTTTCTTTTTTCCAAATAACATAAAATTTCATATCGGTTATGAAGGTTCAATTAATTTTCAAATAAAAATTACATGTCGGAGATGTTTTGTAATTTTTTGATTTTATGATTGAAATTTGAAATAAACTAGTGCTTAAATGGAAGTCTTTAAACCTTTATACGGCGAAGGATTGATTGAATTTTTTTTATTGCAATTAAGTAAAAAGTCAAGTTATAAATTTTTCAATAGCTAACTTTGGTGTTTGAGATTTAGTAGTAAATATATTTATTTGTTTGACATGTAAGGAACTTTAATTTAAATTTTTAAAAAAACATTGATGACATATATGTGATATAGAATCTTGAATACAATAATGCATGACATGTCAAATTTTGTTTTATTTCCAAGCTTTTTTATAAGAATTATTTGAATAGGTGGGTAAAATTTTTATCACAATTAATATGACAATTATTTCTCATTTTTTTGTTTGCTTGGACTTTTTGGAGGTGTTGCTCCATCATCAACATCTTTTGTTGCATCATCTAGTGCACTAACCCACAAATCAAAGTTTCAAATGCCCAAAAAAAGTTCTCTCAACTTCCAAATGGTGAATTGTTATTATTTTAAAACATATTTAAACTCAAATAGTAATATTATATGGTTCTACATTGATTAGATTTTTATTTCCATGTCAATGGTTCCATACTAATATAGGCAATTTTTATATTTGGAACTTTTTGAACTTTAATGAAAATTTCACTAAATTTCATATTGTTAATATTTTAGATAATAATATGGTAAATATTTAATAGATCTTGTGTGTTTGTGTGGCATTGTAGCATCCTTCACACATTTACATCACAACTACGTTTTTTAAAATTTATTTCCCTTTATATAAGACTTTGAATGTGCATAAATCTTTCATTAGAACATTGGCAATAATTTCTCATTTCATTGATTTTTTGGAGTTTTTAAAGTTTTACTCTAAAGGTTATATTAATATGATGTTATCATTATTTGAAGTCCATTACAATGTAAATTAGATTGATGCTGAAATTCTTGGTTGAACTTTCACAACATTAATATTTTAAAAAATGTATTATGATTATCAAAGTTTGAAAAGAATCTAATGAACATTCAATATCCAAAAGCATGGAAATTTGTTACACAACATTGTCCTAACTTCGCTACTTAATTCTGAACTCCTTGAACATCTTAAAATTCAATGCCATATATAATAGAGGATTTTGAATTTGTAATCTACCTTTACATATTAATAGGATAATATAACACATTTTTGGGTCATAATAATAGTAATAATATATAATGTATGTTGACATGCAAATCATTATTTAAAAAATATTCTTCTTGATTGTCATGCAATCATAATATTTGACATATCATTTTGACTAGATTAGTACTAGGCAATCCTTGTAAGGATTCAGTTAAGTGAGCATTTTAAACTTGTTTTAACATTTTTAACAAACCAAAATGGTATTAAAGATATTTAATTATGTGTTTTAATTGATCAGATATTTAATTCCATGTCAATGGTGAATCTATATTAATATAGTTATAAATAAAATTTGGAACTTTTGAAACTTCATTGTAAATTCCACTAAATATTGTGTTGTTCAATTTGGTTTAATAACATGATAAATATTTAACAAAATTTCATCTTTATTTGTGTGATGCATTATAGGACAATATCCTTCACACATTAATATAATTTTAGCAACTATTTTTAAAATTTCCTTTTATATAAGAAATCTTTGTTCATGTGCATAAATGTTTCACCAAAAACATGGCAATATTTCTTTATTTTGTTGTTTTTTTGGATTTTTTTGAATTTTCATTCTAAAAGCTTAATTGACACATTTATCTTGTCATGATAATTCTTGCAAATAATTACTGGTGATCAACTTCTATTCCAAGTTTTTATTTACATACACAACATTACATTTAAATTAAAAATTTCAAAGTATAATTTAATTTGAAAAAATTAGGTCCAAAGTTCATTGAGTGAAAATAAACAAATAATATTATGAAAGATGATCTTGGTGCATTTCTTGATTATAATTTCAAGATTTTTCCATTTAATTGTATGAATAAAAGTTAAGATTGATGTTGGAAATTTTGGTTGAACTTCCACAACATACATTCCTTTTCAATGGGCAAGAAAAAAATGTATTGCATGAACAACACAATGATGGTGGACCACCATGGGTTGTTTGTTTGTTTAGACCTTGGGTATCCAGGTCATACCATGATGTTAGCATCATGTGTTGGTTAAACATTCACAAAAACTAATGGCAATATTTTGTGCACACAAATGAGTACTTTGAATATTTGTTGGGCAACATTAGTTACATAAAGAGATGTTTGTGATGTGCCACATTAAGGGGTGCAAGCTAATGCTTAAAATTGATCTAGATATAATTATGGGGTACAACAAAATGCATGTAGTTTGGGGGATTAAGGTGGAATGGGGTGTTGGATGATTCAAATGCAAGTGAACTAGTTGTGTTTGCCCCATACATGCTTGGTGAAACCTAAAATCATACATGCATGTCTACTATCTTAAGGCAATAATAAATTTTTATAACATAAAACACAACAACAATACAAACAAATTAATCAATTAAAAATGAATTTTTTAATAATTTTTGTTAATAAATATTTATCAAAATCTTATGAAGTTTTTAAAATAACATCAAATTAATTAAAAACATTTATATTTCAAAAAAGAATTTTATATTGAAATTTAGTTTATTTCAAAATTGACATATTTTATTTTAATCAATTCTTTCATAATCTTTCAAATCAATTTTTAAGAATCTCATTTTAATAAGATTTAAACGAACTGAAACTAATTATTTGTATGTTTATCAAACAAATTTCATATTTAAAATTAGTCAAATGAATTTTCTTTTACATTTTATAATGATATGAAACCTTGTGATACAAAAAGGCAAGTAACAACTCAAATAAAAATAAAAATGGTTTAAAGGCATTATTAAATTAGTTACCCAACATTTATATTTTGAGAATAAACCCAACAAGTAGATGGGTAGACTTCAAAACAACCCATCAATTGGATGGGTGCACCCAAAATCCACACATGCACATCCATTATCTTGGGGTAATAATAAGGTTGATGAAACGTTTTAACTCCACACAAAAAAAAGTCATATTTTAAGGTAGCTATACTATTAACTAACTTCCTCCATAGGTGGCACTAAAATTTCACATTTGAAATTATTAGCAAACATTTAAATGAGCCAATAGATCATGGTTAGGATGGTGACTACTAGTTACAAGTCTAGTAACTTTTCAACCAAAGCCTATAATTTTACATTTGTAATCATTCCACATTTTCAAGTTGCCTTGAAATTACTTATTTTAAAGGTTTTTTTTTCTATGTTAACATCCACCTTTGCTTTAATAGAGCCTTCCAATTTTTCACATTAGACTCTAATTCGCTAGTAATGGTGGTGAAGCTATTGGATTGTGGCATCAACATTTTAGACTTTGTCATTGGCCTATCCATAAGTGTACCTATAAATGTAGCAAGTCTTAATGATGCCCTTGATGTTTCATTGGAAATAAGCCCAAGGCTAAGAGAAGAATGAGATGAAAGATTCGTTGTACCATTTGTTAAAGACTACCACCTTTTTAATACATTTTGTGTTACATGACCATTTGTTGTTTTGAGTTTTTCCAAAACTTCATCAATCTACAACACAAGCTCCTTTAAACCCTCTTCATTTGTTGTGCATGTTTTCAATTCCTTCAAAGTTTCTTACCACTTATATTCAAAAGGCTCTCCTCCTAAAATGATGAACATGGGAATTGTAGCTTGTAATCTTGGTAAACAAATTTCCAAACTTGGTTAGGGATAAGTTATTACTTCACATTCTTTTTGTTTCAAGTATAAAACATAAAATGGTGATGGCAAAATGTGGTTATATTATAGTTAAAATGCAAAGAATCCATAATTTTTTTAAAACCTTTTTTTTTCTTAATGCCTTGGTGGGCCTTTTATTAAATAACAATTTGCATTCACTCTTCAGAGTCATAAATGTGTCAGTATCAAATCCTTCCATACCTTCTTCAACAACCTAGAAAGAAATTCACTAATGTAGACCTAAAGGGGTTGTAGGTCAAGATTCAATCATCAATGTAGTTAGATAAGAAAAGTTCTAGTTAAATTAGTTTGTAAATAAGGAATCCAAATAGGAAGTGATGTAAAATTCCAATGAAGCAAATCTAGTGACCAATATAGTGAAACAAAATTAGTGACTAATTAACAAGTAATGTAGTGAACCATTTCTAGAGAATAAATGGGATGATTATGTAGTGAATAATTGGATGAAATAAATCCATTGAACCTAATCCAATGACAATCTAGTGAGAAATCCAATGAATAATCTAATGATTTAGATCCAATGGGTAATTATAGTCCCTCAAAACCAATGAATAATCTAGTGAAGAACAAGTGTTTAAAGTAGGAAGAAATTTATTGCAAGTGTGTAAAGGTCATTATAGCTATGTGAGAGCTTTGTTTTAGGTTTATAAAGGTTGTTAAAGGTTTGAGTAGGTTGATAGAGGTTTGTCTAGATCCATCCAAGAGTTAGATGGTTTGTCTAGGTTAGTAGTGGTTTGTTTAGGTATGTAAAGGTCTCAGATGGTCTATATATATATTAAAGGTCTATAGAGGTATGTTAAAGGTTTGTTTAAAGTATTAAAGACTAGTAAAAGTTTGTAGAAGTTGTTTGAGGTTTGAGGTAACTAGGGGTTGCAAAAAGGCAATATGTGAGAAATACAACCTAAATTTATTGAATCTCACCAATTCCATTCATTTGAAAGCAACTCAATTCAACCAAATTGAACCAATTTGATTTAAGCAAAACAATTGAAAGCAGTAAAATTCAACCAAATTCATGTTGCAACCCAATTGAAATCAACTTAAATGCAATTCAAATGCATTCAATTCAAAATTGTGCAAAAGTTGTGCTTGTTCAAAATTTGACAATGAATGTTAATTACAACATAAATGTCATGTGGGATTTGTAAGATGTTACAAATGGTTTCTAAAGAATTAGAATCAAAATGATAGGAAGTGATGTAATTTAGGTCAATGGGTTGCAATCACAAACTCAAATTCAAATCACATTTGGAATGACAACCTTGGGGTATGACTAGTGGCAATTTTTCAAAAGTAAGACCTATGGTCAACTTCATTACCTCCAAGATATTCCAAGGAACATTTTTCCCTACCACAGTGAATCCCACTTTATTGTCTCAACAAAGACACCAAAACATTGAAGGTGTCAATGGCCAACTATGATGGAATATAGGAGAGGAAGCAACATGCAACATTTTTTTTCAATGCACAATTCTAGGTTAGGATTTTGGGTATACATGGGTTTCTCGGATTTGGAAGCAAGTTTTGTTTGCACAAGAAGGTACGAAGGTGTTTTCTTGCAGTATTGATTTAACTTTATTTCAGCTAGGGTTTGCATAAGTTCACAAACCAAACAACAAATAATGGAAATAGACCACACACAACAATAAACTTTCCCAAATTGTTGAATTTTTTGGATAGTTGTAGAAGATGTCATCATCTTGACAAGAAGGTAAATTTATTACTATGATCATGGTTTTAAAAATGCCTCACTTGCAAAGAAACACCCAAGTTGAATTTGATACCTTGAATATTTCTATCGACCTTTGAAGTAAATGAGCTTCAAGACTCCTTGTGACCTCTTTCAAGCTTGCAACATGATAGTTGGTGCGTGATTCTCTTAGCACCTACAAATAAACCTTCTTTCTTGTTGCTCTTTCACCACTCTTTCACCACTCACTATAATGTTTTCGAAGAACACAAGGTACCCATCCCATAAAATGTACATTTTACAGATATCTCTATTGTACAAAGTATTCCCATAACAAAGGAGACCCTTTTTTTTTTCATTCATAGGGATATTTTTAAAAGCATGTGCTTCTTTTCCCTTTCCTTAGGAATATTTCAAAAACTCATGGACTCTGCTGACCTGGTAATGGGAATATTCACTGGGTCAGGGATCACAAATTGCGGGTTTTCAGAATATTCTTCATAACCAGAGAATATGTAAAATATCCTCAAAACCCATACTTTTTGACCCCTGATAATGGAAAATTTTCCCATTAGGCTACCACGGTTAAAGAGTGGTATTTTAGAATGTTCCATATCTTGGTTTACAGCCAGAGGTAATAGAGTTATAAATAAAGGAAACACAACACGAGAACCCTGAGTTGGCCATACATGGGGTGAGATTAAAAAAAACACCTGCAAAAAAAAGTGCATAACCATTCAAGGGGGGGGGGTTGAAACTGAGAAAACCATCAATTTTGGCAGTAAACTGAGTTTCATCCTGTCGTTCCTTTTCCCCAAGCGCCTTCACTGTTGGTACATATATTTTCACTGCTCCTACCTGTACAACTACTATTATTACTCTCGAACCTTTTGCATTAGATACTGAGTTTCAGCATTTCATAGTGAGATTTAATCATATTTCCTTACTTTGTGCATGCCACTGAAAGAGAGGATAGGAGGTGAAAGGGAGGCCCAACGATAGTGTGAAGACAGGGTGACTTTACAGATAACTCTAACCACATATAGCCAGTGTGTTTTTCTTCAATTTCCTGATGTACCCAGGGTGGCGAGCATCCCTAGGCAAATTTCAACTTACCTGATGACATTATTTCAAAAGAACTCTTAAATCGGTATCCAGTAGACTTATGTGGCGAAACCCTTCTTTAAAATTAAAAAAAAGAACTTTTCTATCCATTTTAGGCGAAATTGTTTTTCCGAGAAAAGAGAATTGTGACAAAATATTCTAGTTTCAGAAAATTGTGTTACCTTTTGGAAATTTTGGAATGTTGGAAAACTTCCTTACAAAAAAGGGGGAGTGCAGAGTCCAAAATTACCAAGCAAAGGTTGATGATTAGGCAAGCCAACTACTCTTTCATTCATCACACACACACACACACACACACACACAAACACACAAAGGGAGTGGTGGTTCCCCACTTGCAACATGGTTTCTCAGCAAATGGGAGTGGACAGCTTTCTGACAGAGGATCTGGCAGTAGAGGAGAGTAGTAGGTGTAGTTTGATATGGGGAGTGCCATTACAAAATGTGTAAATCATGACAATCGTTGAACGGCTCCATGATGACACATGATGCAGGAGTGTCATTGCTGCCTGTTCATGCCTGCTCTCTCTTTTCAGTGCATGATGAAGAGTCAGACATGCGAAACAACCCATCAGCAGGTACTTCTTACTTCTCTGGAGTGATGCTCATCTGTCCATAGAATTCACAAAACCGACTCTACTAGCCAGAGAGAGTATATGGTACAAAGCAGTGTTGAGTGAATATCAATATATCACTTTTAATTTGTTTGTGGCAAAATTTCACTAGAATTCTACTTCACTCCAAGCTCACGAATCCACCACAAGGATTGAAGGTCACAAATTGACCCTGTTCACAAGTCCTACCATCACCTCCTGGTCTGGGTTAGTTGTCTCTGCAAAGCAGGGGGCACAAGTGATGATACCAATCAATCACCCTTTTGTCAATGGACAGGCCATGATTGTGTCTGCGGAAAGAACACCTCTTCGCCACCAGCTGGTGGTGCAGAGCTAGAGGTGCAAGAGGTGTGATGAAGAGGTGTTTCATCTAGCTCATGGTGCCTTTAATCAATTAGCTGCACTAGAGAGTAGTGCCACCATGGATGCTTAGATGTCTAAACCATTGTTGAGCTCTCTTTGAAGCTTGCTCATTTTTTTAAAAAAAATTCTTTGTGTGCTGCACATCATGATGTTGATATATTTAGCAGAAATTTAAAGTTTGTTGTTCACAAGTTTCTACTTTACAGTGCCAGTGCAATTGAACTTCGAAGGGAGGATTTGCAAAGCTGGTGATTGTGGTCCAATTTCGACTGCAATGACAACAGCACAAAGCAATGTTTACAGAAGTATATAATATACTTTAGCCAACTTTCTGGATCATCATTGAGCAATTAGTTCTCTCTCTTTTTTGTGCAAAGTTTTGGACAAAGGCTACTAGTTACAAAGTGAGAACTTTGCTTTGTCACAAGAGACCTTTTTTCAAAGCAAAACTTTTGGCAATTTTAGAGATGGTTTTGAAAGCATTTTGGCATTCTGTGACACAAATTTTCTTTTATGGATGATCAGCTTTTTGCAACATTTCGAGAGTCTGCACAGTTTGTGAAAAGAAATGTAAGAGCTTTCTTAAAATGCTCACAAATGGCTATATCATAAAACTCCAAAAAAACAAAGAAAAAAAAGCAGACACTGGAAGTGGTCATTAAAAGTCCGAAACCTTGAACCACACAACACTAATATGTATCCCAAGTTTACATGAACTAGAAGGAACTGACTAATGTTGGGTTGGTAGAAGGTACCTCCTATCTCATACATCTGGTTACTTGTCTGCACTTTATAGTCAGATTATCTGCAACCCTTGGGTGCACAAGATGAGAGGTGAACATTGTTTACAAAAGTCATGTGCATAGGGATACTCGGCAATCAGCCAAATATCATTCATTGGTGGGGATTGCACGGTGCCATTGACATTGTGGGTATTGATGTGAAGCATTTCATAGTCAAAGTCCTTGTTGCAAATGGCATGAGATTATTGCATTAAGAGCATCTCCATCTCCCACCAGTGCTCAGTATGTGACTCCAAAGTAAAAATTATTGTGAAAAAGTTTAAATGTGCCGGTTTAGCTCAAGAAATTGGTTTTTCTGAACCAAATTCGTGCAACTTGCCGTGGGTGGTGAAAGGCGCAACACAGTTGTACACCTCCAAAAGAAAGAGTGTAATAAATTGGACCTGACTGTGGCTCAGTATTTCTGATTTGTCAATCATAATGATTGGTCCAGATGGTTTGCTATTAGTAGTTAGCACATATATGCAGTTCCAATTACAGTTTTATTAGTGGCGTTGACCAAAAAAAAAGAGGATAAACTTAGATATTTAATTTTATTATCCAGAGTGACATACTGAGCACCAGTGGAGATCCTCTTTGGAGACCATGTTCGAAGTCTTTTTTAGTCTTGCAATTTCCAATTTCTAACCTAATATGGTATAGCATAAGCCTGTTCATTTGGAACATAATGCAGAACATAAGGTAGTACTTTTATGTACTATGGAACATGCCTGGTACACTTAAAAGCATCATTGAGACCTGATGTTAGAGCTTGTAACATTTAGATAGCCTAATAACATCAAAGAAAAAGGTTACTTATGTTAAGATTCCATTAACGTAAAAGATCGGTTAACAAGTTTGGCTACATTAACACCTAGGTTAGTCTTAACTTAACTTAAGGTATCAAAAGATTACCTTTGTCACAATGGATTCACACCTTCAAAATGAAGGTTAGTGGTGTATGGTCACAATCAAGATTATTGTAATTAATATTAAATGTAATAAATATTTAGTTAGACATCCCCGCCCCCCTCGCCTCCCCCCCCAAATAAGATTGTGTTATGTAACATTGAGTTAAATGATTTTGGGTGGGGGGAGGAGGGGGGGGGTGGCTCTTTCTATAATTTAGCACTAGGAGGCGTGAATGATGCTTTATAAATATATCAAAATTTTATAGGACGAGCAATTCTGTTAGGTGATAATGGTTTGTACCAGGCCTGTTTCAGAGTTCCCCATGGTTGATCTGTACCCCAAGAGTGTTTCACATTGTTGATCCCAAACCCACAAGAAATGTCTTGCAAAAGATAGTTCTCATGGTTTAGCAAATCAAAGTAGGGAGCATACTTTGATACGAAGATTGTAAAGTTTCATGCACTAGAGCAACTTCTGCAGTATGTGACCCTGCATTGTAAAATTAGATGAAGAAAAGTTAGAACATGCCTGTTTGGCCCAGCATTTTTGCAAAGTTTGCTGTAGCAGGTAAGTTTGCTGTAGCCGGTAAAATGCACAGCAAAGCCTAACTAATAACACCTGCCAGAGAAAAGTGTAATAAATATGATTTTACTGCCTCTCCCTGTTTTTTATTGGCCAATCATAATGATTAGTTCAGGTGGTTTCCTAATAGGTAGTAGGGTCTCATCTATGTGCAGTCCCAGTTTTAAATTTTAGGGGTGGAGTTGGAAAAATGTAAATAACTAAACTTGAATGTGAGAAATATTTTTGCAGGGTCAAATATTGAGCACTGCTGGAGGCGCTCTAAAAGCATCTCCACACACACCCCCTCCTTGAGAGTTGACTAGTGTTTGCAACATCCAACATAGACTAGTTTCCCTTTCCTGATAATTTTGGACATAATTGTGTCATGTTCATTTCATAGATCCAAACTCAGTTTCACATTATTTGGTTGTTATATATCATGCAAAGTACTGTGTACAAGTCATTATATTTCTACTTGTGGAGATGCTCTAACGTTTTCAGATGTAACTCCTACAACAAGGGTAGGATCCAATTATAGGATCATTTTGACATACAAAGATTGTCACATTTCTTACATTAACATTCCATATATCAAACTTCTACACCAAGGGTAGGATCTCAATACAAACATTAAGAACACACTTATTCTCCTTTGTGTTAGCCCCAATTGATAAATCTTGTGGAAACCTTCCTATAACTCTTGGGCTCTACTAAATCTGTGAGTTTAAAATGTAGATCTCTATTCCACCCAACACCCATAGTCCCAGAGATCAAATCTATAACATAAAATATGCTTTTTGTTAGAAACTTAAGACCATAAATATAGAAATTAGTGTTTAATGAATAAAAGGTTTTGGAAAATGTTGCTAAACAAGCAAACATTCCTTTAATTATTTGTTCTATGTGTTTTTCTCAGGAGTAGAAACAATTATTTCTTCTTCTTCTTCTTTGTTTTTTTCAATTTTGCTTCAAGTGGCCATCATCCATAAACATGTTTAACCAAACTTGATGATATTCAAAATATGAAAGTAAAAACATCTTAAGCTGCACCCTTTCATTTTGTAGGCAATTGGGATCATTTTTTCCACTAAAAGAAACATTGATCAGCAGAAAAATAATGAAATGTAATCTATACTTTGGGTGAAGTTCAAGCGTCAATTATCATGAGATTGAGTTTGGACTTGAAATTATTCACAAGATATAATGCTTTCCACAAGGGCCAGTTTTTAAAAAATGATTGACTTTGATTGGCCGATCACAATGATTGGCTCATGTGATGAGATATATAATTGGTCCTCATTGTATGCTTATTCAATATCATGCCTTTATATCAGGGTAGAGAAATAATTTGCACACTATTTTGGATGTCGGAGATATTTGTAATCGCCAATATACTAAAGCGATTTGAAGACCAAATTGAATTTGAGACCCATTGTGAATCCACCATGGCCCAAGCCCATGAAGAAGACATTATTATGCTCATAGTGTACTTTCGAGGTCCTCACCATAAGAATTACATTGGAATGTTGAATTCTCAAAATACCCAAAGCCCCAATCTTGAAATTGGCCCCTTCAATGATCAAGATTTGGAGCCTCATAACTCTTGAAAAACATAATGAAACCAAACATGAAAAACCATTTTCATTAAGAGTTTTCCAATGTTGTGTCAAGTTTTCAATTTAGATGTGATACCAACTCTCTAATTTTTATATCATGAATGATTTGGACATTTTTGGCAATTGTATCCTCATTTTTTTCAAACTTTTGGAAAATAACTCTTTCTTGGGCATGTGAACACAACATGTTGCAACAATGTTGAAACCTTTCCAACAACCTTAAGATCACTTAATTGGGGGGCGAGTGGTGGTGCTTATTGTCCCTCCTTCAACATCATTTCAACCCAAGCTCATGCTTTCTCAAGCTTTTGTGACATGTCCAAAGCAAGAATTACAAAAACATTTTCATGTTACAAGGTGTGTGATTTTTGTTTATGTGTTAATTGTCGTTAATAAAAGTCAATAGATCATTAAAAAGTTATGAAAGGCTTCAATATCAATCATAGAAAAAATTAAAATTTCATCCAATAATATAATAACTAAACTTCTCACCTATACTTATTTTTGAAAAACTTCCATTTTTAAAGATAATGTGTAAAGTTCATTAATTTTCCTCTAACTTGTGCATGAATGAAAATTAACATTTGATTTGCAATGGATAAAAATCATCTTTCACATTTTGTCTTTCATATAATGAATGGAATTTAATCATACTTGTCAACTTTAATACAATGGATTTTATTCATGTTAATAGTTGTTCAAAGATTGAAAGTCAAATTTTCAACAAAATGATTTCAATTTGAAAAAAATAAATAATTAAAATCTTCAACCATTAAAATGGGAAAACACTTTAAAATTATCCACAAAATCAGTAAAATCAAGGAACAAAAACAAAAACTAGGTGCAAAACCATGGCAAACCCTAAATAATAGTAACAAGTTAAATGTGTCATTGGGTTTGACTCATTTGTACTACAATGCCCAACATGAAAAAACTATACATGCATAGTGATTAATGTTGTAATTTGTTTTTTACATAATAGTTTTAAAAAAAACCAATTGATGCAATGATTAAAATCTTCTTTTCAACCCAAATGTTCAAGGTTCAATCCTATTTTCAATTGTTTTTACCAATAAACAAAATGGATGAAAAAAATCCATAAAACATATAAATAATTATTTATAAGTTAATTACCTTTAGGAAGTAACTTCCTCAAGGTAAAGAAGATTAAATGAGAGTCCCAAGCAAACTCCTCATGGAATAAGAAAAGTTCCCCAAGAAAAAAAAAAAAATTCCTTGGGGAACAATGAATTTTCCACGAGGAAGGGCCTAAATTCCCCAAGGAAAAGGGCACTTTCCTTAGGGAATCATGTGTGTGGAAGGAAAGGCTTAAATTCCCAAGGAAGAAGGGCACCTTCCCCAAGGAACCATGTGTGTGGGGGAGCAAGGGCTTAAGTTGCCCGAAGAACAACTGTTTCCACAAGGAACAAATGTGTTCAAAATTTTATGTGATCATATCTTTTACATATGAGTTTTGATTAAAGTGCTTCCTAGCTACAAAGTTGTAACTCTTTTTGAAACCTTTCCAATGATAGGTTGCAAGCATATATAAAAACAAACATGAGATAATCATTATTACAAAAAATTTAGAACATGCATTTCTTCGAAGAACTTGACCCTTTCCTTGAAAAAAGTTCATTGTTTCTTGATAAAGTTCTTTTTTTCCCAATAGACAATCATGTTCTCAAGGAGAATGAGCTTAAGTTACCTTAGGAAACAACTTAAACAATTTTATAATCATGTTCTCGAAGAGAAGGATCTTAAGTTGCTTTAGGGAACAACTTAAGCCCTTTTTCTCCCAAGGGAATAATCATGTCACTGGGGAAAAAAAAAAATCTCCCTTAAGAACATGGTTGCTCCTCAAGCCAATTTAAACCTTGCTCCTTTGGGAACATGGTTGTTCCTAAGGGAGCAACTTGCCCTTTTTCCTTCAAAAACATGACTATTCCCTAAGGCAACTTAAAACTTGCTCCTTTCAAAACATGATCCTTGTCAAAGAAATTGTTTGTGAGCAACTTTTTAAAAATTGTCAAAGGGCAATTTATTTTCATCCATTTTGTTCATGGATGAAAATGAAAATTCAGGAAAAGGTTCGACTTTAGGACTAAAAGGGGGATTCTATCCATTGCATTAGGATTTTTCCTTTGAAAATAATATTTTAAAAAATTTAAGCATTAATCATTGTGTGGATATGGTATAAAAAAATCTGAATTCCTTTTTGGTTGGGCACTGTACTATATTGTCTTATAATTGTGTTAAACTCGGTGCCACATTTAACTCATTGTTACTATTTAATGTTTTTAAGTTAAAGGTTACTTGAAGATTATTTAAGGGCTTCCTATGGTTAACTCATAGTGCAAGAAAACATTACATAGGCCTACTTATAAGGTTATTTAGATAGGGGTTATCAAAAACCTCAGTAAAAAATTATCTTGAAACCTAGAGCCCTATGTAGATTATTAGATACCAATGAGGGTTATTTAGAAAATTACAATAAAAACTTTCTATGATTGATTCATGATCTTTATATAGATCATATGTAACCCCTTAAATAAGTTTGAGGTATTCCCTAACTTAGGTAGGTCCATAAATAATCCTTATGTAACATTTTAAGTGATCCTTATGATAACCCTTATCTTAGATAGTCCTTAGCTAACCCCTAAGTGTGCCCTAGATAGCTCCTTCGGTCCCCCCTAACATAAGTAGTCGCCTTAGTAGCTCCATAGGTAAGTTGTAGGTAAGTCCTAACTTCATGAACCAAAGCAAGGATTCCTTTATGGATAAGTTCATTGTTTAAACCAAGTCCAAATATTCTAATTTTTTTGAAAGTTGTCCCTCTTGTGAAACATTGAAAAGTTGCATAAGTAAAACATGAAAAGTTCAAATGCAAGAATGTCTTAAGTTCAATGATCAAAGTCCAAAGCTTTTTGCCATTATGAAGTGCAAAAAAACAATTCTAGCTAGCCTCTTTGGTTTTGCAATTCATACAAATCTTCTTGCAGAAATTTACAAAGAACTAGATCCACAACACATATTGATATCTCAATCAGTCAATGTCCAATTTGAGATCCAAGTCTTTGAAATATTGATGTACATTAAACTTTTTCACCATAGTTTCAATCCATATACATTACTATGGTACCACATGAATAAGATCTCACCTTCCATGGCATTTGAGGCAAAAGCCACATGAAACTGAGGATGGAAGCTGGGTGTTCAAATTTGATGCTAAAGATTGTTACTAAAAATGCATTGAAAACAACAAACAAATGCACACAAGAAATTTGATCGATTGTGTCTCAGGTTGTTGATTTTTCTTTTTCCTCGACTCTGAAATTGCATAAACAACAAAGAAAACACTGAATCCACAACCAAAAAAACCCAACCCAACAGACAAAAGAGAGAGAGAGAGAGAGAGAGAGAAGTCAATGTGACCACCTCAGTACTCAAGAAATATGAAAACTGACAAGAAAGACAACAGCAGGTTCCGGTATTCCTTCTGCAATTTTGCTCCTTGTTTTTTCTCTTCTAGAATTTGTGTGTCTAAAATTTTGTGTGTTTGCAATGATCATGGCAATGCAGAAATATCCATCTCTTACATTACAAATCCCAGAAAATGAAATTGAAGACAAACAAATCCAGAGAAAGCTAGAAAATTTACTCCCATGAACTACTTGAAGAGAACTAGTCTTGGGTCCCCAAGAAAACATATGCACACACATACACACACACAAACAACACAGAAAGATGATGAAAGAACACAAGGAGCAGGCAAAAGAAATTTCAAAATTTTACAGAAAAAGAAAAGCTCATGCAAGTCTATCTCAAAAGAAAAAAAAGCCTGTGTGAGAATATCACACAAAAGAATGTTTACAGCTACAGAGAGATTGAGAGAGGGAGGAGGAGACTCAGACAAGCTGCAAAAAAGAGCTTGCAGGTTTTGTAAGACACAGAGAGAGAGAGAGAGAGTTGTGTAATTAGCATCATGAAGCTCCTCTGGGCAACAAAAGCAGCTTGCAGGTTTGCAAAGTACCAAAAGAGATGTGTAATGTAAATTAGCTCAAGGGAAGCTAATGCTGCAAAAATGTTTACAGGTTTGCAAGTAAAGAGAGAGAGAGAGAGTTATGTAATTAGCATGAATTAGCTCCTGCAAAAAAGCTTGCAGATTCATAAAGCAAAGAGAGATCAGTTGTGTAATTAGCTGCATGAATTAGCTCCCGCAAAAAAGCTTGCAGGTTTGTGAGTAAAAGGTCAGAGAGAGTTGTGTAATCAGCATGAACTTTGAAGCTGCAGCTGCAAGCAAAAAAAGCTTGCAGGTTTGTGAGCACACAGAGAGACAGAGATAGAGACAGGGACACAGAGAGGGACAGGGAGTTGAGTAATTAACATGAAGGTGCAGGTGCTGTTGCAGCAGCAGCAGCTGCTACTTTGAGTTGCAGGCATGAATGCCAGAAGAAGGTTGCAGTTGTGGAGGAGGAGGAGGAGGAGGAGTTGCAGCTGAATATACTACTCTACTGTTGCGTCCCATCAGCCATTGAAGTGTGTACCTTTTGCTCTTGCAGGAGGAGCTTGCAGGCACTGCAGCAGTACTGCTCATGATTGCAGCTGATTCATCAACTTGCTGCATATTGCAACTCACTGGCACCTGCAGGAGCTGTAATCTGTCATGATCATGATGACGAGTTCCTGTTGCTGCAGTAATCTGACCAACTGCAATATCGATCCATGAGTACTGCATTTGTTGCTGATGATGAGAATTGCAGCCGGACTGCACATGATCCATGCCTGCTGATGTCTCTGACAATGATCTTCTTCTGTAAAAGGTCACACTAATCCTCTTGGCCTGATCTGGCAGTCGGCTGAGAGATGAGGATCTTGTGGCAAGATCTGCATTGTTGTTGTTGCTGTTGTGATCCTTGTTGTGTTGATCAGCTGCAAGCTTTGGTACCACCTCTGGCAAAACCTTGGTTCCATGAGCTGCTGCTTCTGTTGCACATGGCAATTGAGCTCGTAAAGCAGCTTGGAAACGAGCTCGGAAAGAAAGTCCTCGAGACTCATGAGTTTGAGAAATTATATCACTGGGAGCTGCTGCAATAACAGTAGTAGTAGTACCACCACCACCAGCTACTGCAGATAGAGCTTCATCTAGCTCTTCATCTTCATCTGGTAGTGGGTCAGACCAACCTTCAGACTGAGATTCTTCATCATCATCATCATCATCATCAGCTTCAGCTTCAGCTTCAAAGTAAATGCTTCCAGAAGCTGCAGCTGCTTCGCCCAGCAGCTGATCATCCAAGTACTGCTGCAGGCTCCTCCCAGAATGAACAGCTTCTAAGTAGGCATCAGAATTGTAACTAGCAGTAGTCGTCTGAGTTTCATATAATTGTGAAGAGTAGGAGGAGCTGCTTCTGCTGCAAGCTTCTTCTTCTTCTTCTTCAGATCGAACTTCTTCCTCCAGTTCAGCCACGATCTTCTCCATGTTGAAGAACCCAGGAGCATGAGCAGCTGCAACAGGAGAGAAGAATCCGGTACTTCTTCTACTACTGTTGCGACCGGGACTGGGGCTTAGAAGCTCGCGGACTCTGGACAACGTATGCGGCGTATATAGTCCCCTGGAAGCCCAAAACAGATCATCTTTGGCTGGTGTTCCAGAAGCGCTCGCAAGCTCAGGAATGCTGTCAGAGAGAGCACTTCTATGAGTTGGTCTTGAGGGTGCCCAGTTCTGAGGTCGACCAGGAAAAGGAGTGGGCGCGATCATGAGCTCCAAATTGGAAGGATCCACCACATATTCGTAGCTACCCATAGAGTATGATCTTCCTGCTGCTGCACCAGCTCTTTGAAGAACAACGTTGCTGCTGCTGCTGATTCGAGTACTTGGCGGAGGACTAGCGGCGGCATGTGCATGTCGAGCTGCTGCTGCTGCTGCTGCTGCTGCTGCTGCTGCTTTTGATCTGCAATCCATCTTCACCTTGCCGAGTTCGACTTCCAGAATCGTGGGTATGCCATAGTAATCAGTCACCCGGACCGTGGGAACTATGCAGGGACTCGGCGACTCAAGTACTTGTATCTCACAGGATTCATGATGATCATCTTCAGCTTCTTCACGAATTCTAGAGCAGCTGGAGTCATGACGAAGACTTGATCCGCGACTCCGGAAGCTTAATGCAGGTGCTGCAGCAGCAGCAGCTCGCAGAGTCGATTGATCTGCAAACGAAGAAGCGACAGCTGCAGCAGCTCCAGTGATTATCAGCTGCTGCTCATGTGTACATAAGCTTCCGGACCCGGCCTGAGGCTCCAGCAGCAGCGGCGCTGATCCGGCTATTATCGGGTCAGGCAACAGGCTGCGACGACACAGAGGGCAAGTGGAGTTGGAGAGAAGCCAAGTATCAATACACAATGTATGAAATGCGTGTTTGCATTTGGGAAGCAAACGGAGACGATCTTCTTCGCCGAATTCGTTCAAGCAAACAGCGCAATCCGCGCCATCTTTCAAGCCGTGAATGGAGGCGTAAGCAAAAACGGGAAGTGTGTCGATGAAAGCTTGTTCCACGCCTGCGTCGTGAAGATGGAAGAGCTGCTGCAATTGGCCGTGGAGAGCACTTACCAGCTGCAGCTGATGGCTTCTTTGCTGATAAGGAGGATCATGGTCTGCACGTACCCATGATGAGGAGGAGGAGCTTCGACTCCCTAGGCAGCGAGCGAGAAGATGAAGAAACCCTGACAGGATGAACACTAGACTCAGGATCACCACTATGACTACCACACTTGGGTTTATGCGCGCCGCCGCCGGCGAGACGTTGGAGCTTCTTCCAGCTGCTGCAGCTGATGATGATGATGATGCTTCACCTGCAGCTGCTACCGCGACGACGACAACGGCTTCTGCTGCAACATTTTCAGCGATCAGCGATCAGGAATTACACGACAAAACATCATCAACAGTAGTACTGCAGCAGCAGCTGGGATGATCATCTTAGGTATAAGAAGACTTCTCCACACCTGAATAGCCAGCTCCTGCAGCCTCGATCTGCAGGCTGGAACCACCTGCAGCTGCCGCCGGTGGCAGCAGCTTGGGATCAGCAGCTCCGGCAAGAACGTCGTCGTGCGTCGACGAGGAGGCTGCTGCTGCTGCTGCAACAGTAGTCGATGTGTCTGCGGGCAGCTGGGCGTTGGAGTTGAGGAGCGGCCGCGAGCTGCTGCTGCTACTCGACATACCCAGTACCCGAAAACCAAGTAGCAGCTGTAGTACGCAAACGAAAAAGACCAGAATGAATGAGAGCTTCATCGACATTGTCTTGAAGAAAGCTTACAACTGCTGCTACTCACTTAAATCTCTTGCAAGTTCTCCCAGCTCCTCCTCCTCCTCCTCTTCTTATTTTCTGCAACTTCGACTGAGCTCGCCGCACGCGTAGTATATTAAGGTGCTGCTGTGTACGTCCTCCGGAACTGCTTCCTCGTCGACCCAGCTCATGCTGCTGCTGCTGCTGCTGCTTCCCACAACGACTGCTGCATTTCCAATGCCGTGGTCTCATGATCATCATGACCACGAGCTGCAGCTTCTTTCAAAACCAAATCTTCGAGCACAAAGAATTCTGCTCACATACATTCTCACAAACACAAAAGTTGCATAAACACTGCAGTGTGAGCTGACACAAAACACATGATAACCCGAGATGCCAGAGAGAGAGAAAGAGAGAGAGAGAGCAAGAGAGACAGCGACAGAGAGTTACACGAGAAAGAGAACAGAAAAGCAAAGAGAGTATAAACAAAAAGAAAGCCAAAAAAAGAAAAATCTGTAAAGCTAGTAAAAAAAGCCCAACAAAACAAGCAAGCAACCTCTCTCAAGCAATTCTCTCTCTCTCTCTCTCTCTATCTGTGTTACCTTAGAGCTAGCTGCACCAACAGCACTGCCGGTACCAACGAGCTTGCTCGATGGCTGGTTAGCTACCACAGAAGGGGGAGCAAGGGAGGGAGGAGCAGAAGAGAGCCTGGGTTAGTGTCAGAAGGAGCACAGTCTGCCCCGTTCCGCTCCTAATCAATGGGACTCGCAACAAGATTAATAAGTAGTAACTTTAACCCAATTAAGAGCATCTCCGGCGGTGCTCAGTATGTGGCTGACTCTGCGAAAACATATTTCTCACATCCAAGTTTTAGTGGCGGTGCTCAGTATGTGACTGACTCTGCAAAATATATTTCTCACATCCAAGTTTTAGTGGCGGTGCTCAGTATGTGACTGACTCTGCAAAACATATTTCTCACATCCAAGTTTTAGTGGCCACAATGAACTAGCACCAATCGGTGAACCATGAAGGATGGATGGTAACTTGGTAAGTGATCAGGAAGCAGCTTTCTGTTGGGTTCCGGCTCCCTAACTAACCATGGTGGTTAGCTCAGTTGTTTTTTTTTAAATTTTAAAACTACCAACTTGCTAACAAACAACTCACAAGCAGGTTGTTACTAGGTAGTAAAAACAGCCCTTACCTATGTATAAACCATCTACTAACCAAGTATTTACCTATTTTTCTACCTATCTACCTATATATGAGACCTATTTCCTACAGAATTGGTTGCCAAGGAGAAAACAAATATTAACTCAGTTGAGGTTCATCCACAACTGAGTAATAAAAGGCATCCAGTGGATGGTGCCCTGGTGAGTGCTATAGTTCACTGTTGCCAGTTTTAATTACTTACTTTCTCTCCCAACCCCACCAATACAACTGAAATTTGGATGGCAAGTTTGTGGGAGACTACTAGGTAATAGCAACCCACCTGGACCAATCAAACCTTTTAGCCAATCGGAAACAGGGAGAAATCAATAAATACGATTTGACTCTGTTTATTTATTAGATGGTTCCAGTGCTCCTCCAGTGGTCTGAAAGCTGTGTATTTTTCTAAGGTCTCAGCAATCTTTCAGCCATAACTCAGCGCAGACAGAGATGCTCTATCACTTACTATTGATTGGTCCAAGTGGTTTGCTATTAGTAGTCTCTCACCTTTTTATATAGTTCCAGATTCATGTTTATAGAAGGGGGCATGGGAAAGAATAAGCTGACCATCTTGGATGATATGAGATTTTTTCATGGAGACTAAAATAATGAGCATGGGTACTGCTCTAAAAGAAACATCTCCATTAGGGCATAGCACAATATGCTTCTGGATGAAGAACATTAAAGTTTATGCCTCTTTGAGTCATTATAAAAATGGCTTTGGGCGAATAAAAAACCAATGCACAATCTAACATTCAATTGCACTTGATTGGCCCTATAGAATGATTGATCCATGTGATTTGCTATTAGTACTATCCTACAATCTATGATCCCATTTTTCACATTTATGGGTGATGCTTCATAGTAAGCAAGCCAATCTTGGATGTGAAAAATATTGTTGGAAGACAAATGCCCAGTATGGATGGAGCTATTTTAAGGCCAGAGTAAATTAGCCCTCACCAACGTACCTTGAAGGATAAATGGTATGTGGGCAAGAAACAGTTTTTCTGTTGAGTTCTGGTTTCTTAGCTAACCATGGTGGTTATAGTTAGCTTAATTGCTGTGTACTACCTGGTTACAAATCACCTGACCTGAAAGCTGGTTGTTGGTAAGTAGGTACTAAAAACAGACATTATCTATGTACAAACTATATACCATCTACTTACCTGGTAACTACCTATTTTCCTGCCTATGGATGTACAAAATGGATGACCAAGTTAAAACTAGATATTAATTCATTTGAAGTTCATCCAAAACTGAGTCATAACAGCTGCATATAATGGATGGTCCACTGGTGGGTGCTGGTTCACTGTGAACAGTAAGGTACTCACCTTAACCTACACCCCCTATTTGGGCCTCTACTGAAGACAATTGCACATTCCAAACAATGTAAAGTATTTCCCCACCCATAAACCTGCAAAATGAGCACAATAATAATAGAGTCATCCGTAAAGTAAACCTGTCTTCACCATATCTTTGGGCCTCCTTTCACTCCCTATCCCCTCTTTCAGTGGTACTTGCAAAATAAAGATATTTTAATTAATCCTAGTATGAAATGCTGATACTTAGCATTTAATGCACAAGGTTCGAGAATAATTATAGTAGTTGTACAGTTAGGACCAGTGAAAATATATGTAGCAGCAGTGGAGGCGCTTATGAAAAAGGAAAGACAGGATGAAACTCAGTTTACTACCAAAATGGATGGTTTTCTGAGTTTCATCCGCCCGTTGAATGCTTATGTACTTTTTTGTAGGTTTTTTTTAATCTCACCCTGTGTATGACCAAACTCAGGGTTCTGGTGCTGTGTTTTTCTTACTTTACACATAACTCTAATGCGAGAGACTTTTTTTAATTCATCTTCCGCCAATCATTATGGGTGACCAATCACAAGCAGTCAATTCCATTTATTTTTATCCTCTTGAAGGGCATTATATCAATGCTGGACATGTTCACGGGCCCAAACTGAGTTTCAGAGCACTAACATTACATTTGCCATAGTTGTTAATGCAGTCAGAACAAGAGTACTGCTGCAATCTTTTCCCCTTAGTCAGGCCTTTGCCCTGTTTTTCTTCACATTGTCATGTTGTGTGCACCCATAACCTCCCATGTTAGTGTACGAAGGAGCACGCAACACGCCAGGTAGCATGTGCCTTAAGTGTTGTTGTGCCAAAAGATGTGTGGCATGGACCCAAAACATGTCTAGCAATGCCAAGGTGAAAAAAAAAGAAGAAAGTGGGCAAAGGGCAGACTAGGGGAAAAAGAAATGCAGCAGGACTCTTGTACTGACTGCATTAACAACTATGGACATGTGTAATGTTAGGAGGCTTTCAGAGTATGTGATTACTATACTTTATCCAAAATATTAGAGTTTTCCATAATGTTAGGAAAACACAGCATCAGAACTCTGAGTTTGGTCCAAAACCGGGTGAGATTCCAAAAACAAAAACCTGCAAAAAAGTACATTAGCATTCAAGGGAAGGAGAACTCAAAAAAGCACCATTCTTTGTGATAAAATGAGTTTCGTCATGTTTTCACCCGCTCTTTCCTTTTTCCTGAGCGCCTCCACTGCTGCTACTTCTATTTTAGCTGCTCCTACCTGTACAACTACTATAATTTCCTCGAACCTTGTGTATTAAATGCTGAGTTTCAGCATCTCACACCCAGATTTAATAAAATTTCCTTACTTTGCGGACCTCACTCAAAGAGGGGATAGGGGGTGAAAGGAGGCACAAAGAGAGGGTGACTTTAAGGGAAACTCCATTCTGTAGACGCTGTGAGTGGAGATGCTCTTTCGCTCGCCTAAACTAAAAAGTAATAACCTATGACTACTCTTTTCAATAGTCAAAACAGGCGGGTTAAAGGCGCCTTGACTTAACACCATCAGTGTACCTTGTTTCTTGTTCCCTTCTTCCTTCCGTAGTGTTGTTATGTTTGCTCTGAAAATGTGTTTAGGTTTTGTCTTTTGCAGTGTTGTTATCCTTGATTGGAAAAATGTGTTTATGTGGTTGTATGTGTTCTTACAAAATCTTTTTAAAATTTTTTTGGTAAGATTTGTATTTTTGTTGAAATTTTGGTTCATTTTTAAATGGATTTTAATTCTTTTTCACATTTAAGTGGTTATCCCTAAGGAGTTTATGTTTTATAGTTCTCATTAGGGTTTTTATTTTACAAAATCTTTTAATTTTTTTTGTAGGATTTGTATTTTTGTTGAGTTTTTTGTTCATTTTCAAATGGTGTTCAATTTTTTTCATGTTTAAGTGGTTACCCTAATGAGTTATGTTTTATAGTACTTGTTAGGGTTTTGGTTTACAAAATATTTAATTTTTAAAAGGATTTTTCCAAAAAAAATTCATGTTTAAATGGTTATCTTTAATGAGTGGCTCTCCCCCACCCCTACCCCCTTCTCATAATCATTTTTGCATATATGCTTTTATTTGTGTGACTTTGCTTTTGACTCTCTTGGGTGCCAATCTAGTGGTCTTTGCAATTTTATTATCTTTGGTCTAGAAGGTAATGGGTTCTATGTGACTTCTTTGCATTGTCATGTTGTTATCTTTGTGCTGAAAAGGTGGTTTTATGCATTGTCAATAATTTCATTTATTATTATGTTACTTTTTATCTATCTTTTGTTCAAAGATCAGATTTCCATGCATTTTGCAGTTTTGAATTGGAATTACTGCAGCACTAGGCTGGTTAGACACTAATTAATTATTTCTAAATTTGCCAAATTTAATTCTGAAATACCTACCTACTAACTACCATGCCAAAAATCTGAAAGAACTATTTAGTACATACATTAAGCTTCATTGTTTAGCATGGTGCATAACCATAGAATTTATTTATTTATTATTGTTGAAAGTAAATTACAAAAAATATATATATTATTATTATTAGGCACCTTGCTGCTGAATGAGCCCAAGTACTAAATAATTCCAGAAAGACAATTTACTTGTACATATGATTAGGTAACAAGTAGATGATACATAGGTTTGTGTTTAATTCTTTTTTGATGGATTATCAATAGTCTATGGATTATATTAGTGGGCCATTATGTTGTTGGCCCAAGTATATTTAACCTCTTATTAAGGTCACTCACACCAATGATACTATTTCAGGGTTAATTTGCTATTTTTATTTTTCAATTTTCAATTAATTATTATATACAAATTTCATTCTAAATTCAATAACTTTTGCTCTATTGGTTCAGAAATTGTGAAATGACATTGTGCACATTGCTTCATTGTAGCTTTCTAGCAATACTAAAGGTGGAGTCAGGGGCACAATTTGGGAAGTTTATGGCATGGTCACATCTGAACAAACAATCAAACACCTATCCTGGTATATAGGTATAGTGGTAGCAAAATTACCATTTGGCTTAGAGTTTTTTTTTGAAGAAGAAGAATTTTCACCACTTGGCGACAAAAACAAAAGTGGTGCAAATAAACTTAAGGGAAATGAGCTTTAGGATTTGGAAATTTTGCCCAAAAATTGAGGACATGGAGGGGGGAGGTAGCCATCCTCCCAATGGATGATCCAGATTAGATCCACCCAAATAGACCGAATGCTTTCATTGGATGCCAAATCATTGTGTCGCACTCGGGCTCCACTCTTTGAAAACTTGCTTCCATCAATTGCAATCATGAAAGCTTAGCATCAGAGTTTGCCATTAATATGGATAGAAACTTTTTAGGTGGGAGTACATTAATAGGATGAGATTTGTTCTTTAAAGCATCCAACTTGTGTATTGATGGTTTGAAGTAGAGCAAGTAGGAACAACAAGATGTACTTTGACAAATCTTGCATTTGTTTGGAGATCTCATTCCGTTGCTATCTTGCATTTGTTTTGGAGATCTCATTCCATTGCTAGCTTGCATTTGATCTCCCTTTTTCATTTAATTTTTTAGTTGTAAACTATAGTGTTGTATACAAGGATAAATTATATTTTGATGCTTGCAGCGGTGCAATGGAGAAATGTCGCATGGGCTTTTCCAAGATAAAATAAGGTGTAGAAGCACATCTTCAAAGTAAAGGATCAACCTCAAATTTCATGAATGTTGTTTTAGCTTATATTTTCATTTCACAATGTTAATCGTGTGTACCTTTCATTTTGCTAGCTAATCCTCTCCATGTTCCCACTTTGATCACTTCTATTCTACTTGTGATGCATTGCATCAAACCTTTCTAGTTCATTGCTTCTTTAATGTTTAGATTTTGGATTGGCACAATAAGAATTGAAACTATAGTTGCAAAGAATCAGAGTTGTAGTTTATAGATCAATATTGAATTCAATATTTTTTGAATTTTCATTCCTTGAGTGCATACATAATTGCCCTACCACAACAAGAACCATCATGCAGTCTTGTCTTATGTTCATATTTTTGAGACAAAATGAATGTTTCGAAATGTTAATGAATGAAACGTGGATATAAATCTTTGATCCTTTGACTAATAAGTGCAAAAATAATTGATAAAAAATAATTGAACAAATTTTGAATGTCTTGTTGAAGTATAATCCAATAATGAATGTAAGACTCTATGACACTTTCATAATGAAAATCTTTCATTTGGAATGTCAAGATTTTATTTAAAACATCAAATACACTAAAAGAAATCTTGTTCATTTCAACCATGTGTTTGCAACTAGGGTGTGACTATTGTCCAAATCAATTCATTTTCCAACTACATATGTAATAATCCTACATGTTACTAAACTGCAAGTGTTAATAGCCACATATGTGATTATGAAACAAATGAATTTAGATTGTCATCGTAAATGCAACTATAATTATAAATTATTTCATTTAAACTAAAAATTTAAAATGAAATTATGATATTTTTACATCAAATTTTTATAATATATTTTTAAATTAATATTGGTTAAAATTTTTGGAGATATATCTTTCATTTATTATAATGTTAATTGAATAATCTTTTCTATTAATAAATCATGTGGTGAAGTTTTTTTTTAAAAAGAATGGTCATTGAAATATTATTAAAAAAGAAAATTCAAGTTTTTTTGTTAAAATGAGTTTCAATTTAAAAAGGAATTAAGTTTTTAAAATATTCAAGTGTGTGCATCATCGAAAAATTAATTAAGAATGAACTTTTTTTTTGTTTGGACAAAATATCAATAAGATATGAAATATTAAAGTTGAAATATTATAAGTACTAAAATTTTATAATAAAATTTCGAATCAAATATTAGTTTTAAAATTGAAAGATATATCATTTATTTATTATTATGCTAGCCACATAATTCTTTCCATTTATAAATCATGCACTTGAGTTTTTTATTCAAAAAAATGGTTATGAAATCTTTTTTAAACAATGAAATTCTTTTTTTTGTTAAAATAAATTTAAATTATTTAAAAATAAAATAAACGTGTGCATGATTGAAAAAAAAATTAAAATGAATTATCAATTTTTTCATTTGAACAAAATATCAATAAAATATCAAATAAGAAAGTTGACATTTGTGCAACATTTAGAACAAAACAAGGGTTAAATAAAGTGCACCCTTTACTGTTTCATAACAAGTTGGGTGGTTTGTTAATAAAGGAATTGGTTTCCATTCTTTAAGGTTCAAGGATCAACACTCACAAATGACAATGTGATTTGTTGACCAACTATTCCCTAGGCCATTTTAAACTACCTAAGGAATATTCAATCTAAGTGACCTACATAGGTTGCATTTCCTAAATGCCTATTTAATTATTTAAACTAGGTTTTTAACCTAGCTTAAAATAACAACATGTGTCAACAACTCATAGGATGAAATTATACAATAATATAAATAAATAATGTAAGTATATTATAATAATATTTTTATTTAAATAATCATATAAAAATATATATAATCTATAATTTGATTTTTTCATGACTATGTAATCACAAATGCAATTGTAATATTATGTGTCTACTAATTTGATTACCTGCCATGTGGTGTTTTTTACAACTAAATGTAATTTAAAATTTAAAATTAATTTTCAAATTTCTTCTAGTGATAATTTCTTTTTTTCATGATCCATGTCTCCCCAATGTCTTTCCAACCTTTGGAATCCAAAACCTAATTTTATATCTATATATATATATATATATATATATATGATTGTCTTTATTTGACACAACCTTCCTAATAAAAAATTCAAAGTTCTAAGTTCAATTCCACAAAATTTGGTGTTTTATAATACTACAATTTTAAAAATTATATTAACCTTAATTTATACTCCCATCTAATGAGACAAAAAATATATATAACTTATAGTTTATATTAGTTCAAAGCAAATATGAAATTCAATGTAATTTTGAGGTGGACATTCCTTTGTGTACCCCAATTCTGAATGCACCATCTTATATCTTGTTTACACATCAATTGAAAGTTTTTTTTTTCTTTTTTTATATTGTTATGTTAAAACTAGATTTTTTTCTATGTCCATGATGCTTACTATGATCCACAACCTTCATCAATTGTCAAAAGTTAAATTCTAAATGCAATGTAGGTTTATATGCAGTTATCAATTTATTTGTGTTCACAAATTATTTTTTTTGTTCTTGCATCTTTATTATCTATGAATCTACAATGTTCAAAAAGCTCACATTTGATTGTCATTACCTTTTTTGCCCTTTTCCAAGTTGTGGCACCCATTAAGCCTTTGATGAACTCCAAATTTATTTATTTTCCTAACCAATCTTAATAGTAGTCATGTGAACATCAATTTTGCAAATAAGGTAGAATAATTTTTTTCACCTATCTTGTATGCTTGTTTGTCACACATGATTAAATCATCTCTTCCTATTGTGTATGTGGCTACTGCATATTGGAAAAGAAAGGAAGAAGTCTATTACAAAGTTGCTACAATCCTTTCTAGAAATCCTATTGTAACCATAGCTAGTGGACTGAAGAAGAAGAAGAAGCATAGGATGACTAAGTGGGAGGTCAATAAGGTTTACTAATTAAATTGGTGGGTTGCAAGTTTTATCTAACCTAAACTATTTTGTGGAATGGGTGGTAAGATGAGAATGATGAGATGCAAAGTTTGCTCCAAGATTGAAGGAAGAGAAAAATTATTGGTTCCAAAATTTGATTTTTTAGTCAAACATGCATGGTTGAGGAAGTGCATTACAATTCAATGTGAAGTTATTATTGCTGCATATTTTTTGAACTCTATTAATGCACATGTCAAGAATGAGAAGTTGTATGCAACCATAGGATTTGACATAATTTTTGTTCAAATTGTAAATGTAGGAAAGGTTGAAAACAAAAAATATGTGCAATTCATTGCAATCTAGCAATTATTCAAGCAAGGCCACTCAATGATAGATTTTGAAGCTTTCAAGGAGCTTTTCCAATTTTTGAAAGTTGAACACAACATGTGCAAACATTAGTCTAATTTTATCAGTTGGACAATGTCAAGACCAATGCACAACATTATTTTATGAACTATAAAAATTATAATTCAAAAATCAACTTTCATCTTAATGAGTTATGATGAAATCAATACATTCAATAATCAAAGCTAGTTTTTTGTCCAAGTGTATGTGGCAAATGAATAGAATAGGATCCCAATTCTATTCAACTTGTAAAGGGTAGTAGATGGAACCACTATTGACAACTAGCTTGACATACCTTATTGTGTGGAGTCTTGTTGATTATGGGGGTTTAGATGAGACAAACATTACCAACAAATTGGGTTGTTTTAGAACAAATAAGGCTATTGTTTACTATGGTGTGAAATTTGGTGTAACTATTTAATTGATACAAAACATGTTTCGTATGTCAATGGTGTGCACTCCATGACACATGGTACAAACTTTGATCATGTTCAAACCTTGAGTGGTTTGAATTTGATAACAAAGATTGAATCCCTATTCTCATATATGTACAATTATTATGTTCTTAGCCCTAAGCCAAATTTTGAAATGACTAAACTTGTTAAATTGTTAGAATGTAAAGGTAACGAGATTTTGAAAATGTGAAGATACAATGGATTTCTATGTTATCATCATCCAAGAAAATTTTGGTCAATTGTCAAACTTTAGTTGTGAAGATGGCTCAAGACAATGTTAAAGATAGAAACTATTAAAAACAACTATGAGTTTCTATGCAATATGCAAAGACCTTGCTAGGTCTTGCATGCATCCTACCCATGTTGGAATTTGTGTTGGGATTGTTCAAGGGAAAAAAACTTTCATCTATGACTTTGTTATGTTGTGAAGCTAGTTAAAGCAAATATATTGTGAGCTTGATAAGAAGTTTTTCCCTCCACACTTCACATATTTCCTTGGGCTTATTGAATATTATTTTTAACCTAGTGGATGAAACATGCCACCCATATTCAATATGTTGTTGTTTTTTTTTTTGGGGAAGAAAACTATACATGCTCCATGCCACCAATTCAACCATTAGTGTTATTGTGGAATTTGTGAAGGCACAATGTTTTTTAGCTATTACAAGTTTGATAATAAAGTTGGAGAAACATTTTACAACATATAGGAGTTTCTAAATGCTACTAGTGTAATTTATTTTTAGTATTAGTTGGTTCCAAAGGTAAAAGTCACATTTTTAAGGCACATGGAAATCATTCATATGCGCTTTGGGCATCCCAAGGCTTTGGGGAGTCTTAACACAACTAGACCTTATTATGCTTGACCAACAATCTTATTTCTTCAAACTGAAAATGCAAAATCATGGCCTAGTTCCTTGATGTCACCTCCCCATGATTGCAACCCAACTACATGCACTTGTGGTAGAAACTTGAATCTAACAAAATTTTAAACCACTACCTTAATGACTAATTTAAGTTGGTCAAGTTTCACATGGTTATGGAGTCTGAAAGTGTTGAGGATGAACATGCTTTCTCCAACCTTGCATTTATGAAAACAAAGTTGTAAAATCACTTGCCAACTCACCTTTATTTAGTTGTCTAAATGTATGTTTAAAGTTTTTATAGTTTGGATACCTTTCCTTTCTACACAACAATACATAATTGGAATGACAATTAGATATGCTACGGGGTTCATGATTAACTTTAGTTCAGATTTATATGCTACTAGTTGTAGTTATTGTAGCTCTTATGTGGGTTGCTAATGTATGTTCATTTTGTTTCTAATTAGAGTAGCTCATTGTATGAGGATGCAATGAAGCCTAATGAACCTAAAATGGCACCCTTTCAAAGTTGCAATGGTGCTTATGGCTTATATTGTGAACTTGCTCAAATTTTAGCTTCCATTAGTTTTAATGGAAGACAATCATTATCAATCAACCAAAATCAATGTTCTAGATTTAGATTGTCATTATGTTGAAGACGACACATAAATTAATATATAAGCCCATGCCATTTTTGGGTGGTATATCATTCAAATTAAGTACCTTTATGTTATTATCAAATATACAAAGTGCAATTGTATCCTTTCAAGATCATATGTTAGTGGTTTGAATATATAAATCACCCAAAGTGTGGTGTGACATGAGTAAATTTCTCCAAGGTCTCACTAAGTGTAGGTGAATTCAAGTTAGTTGACATTGTAAACTAGTTCAACAAAGTTAATATTTTCTCACATCCTATATCGATTGAAAAAGTAACATCAAAAAATTATTTCAAAGTATATCCGAAAATTGTTCAAATATGGGTCATGTATAGGATGTCAGTGTTGTAGTCAAAAACACAAAACAATCTATAATATGAAATGGTGGAAATAAAACTATTTTTTTATTGATAATTGTGGAGATGAACATTGTATCCTTGGTTGACTCTTTAAACCTTTTGGAAACTAGTTGGACTTCTAACTTTGGAAAACGGACTTGAGGATTTTCACATATTGTGTTTTCATTCCAAGTGAGAAAGGATGAAAACCAAGGTTAATTGATGATTGTTGGGAGTTGGATCTTGTATATATCTACCTTACTAAATTGATTATAAGGTGGTTTTTTTTCAATCTACTTATTGTGTGAACAAACATAAGGCCCAATGGAACGTAAGTATTGTGATATGTACCAAACTTTTTGTTTGAGCTTAGAGATCATGATGTGAGTTGATGGTATATAATCTTTGCAAACCTTGGATTAGGGACTATCAACTTGTATCATGATCTCCAAACTCAAAAAGAAAAATTGCAACATGTGATGCAATGCAATTAGTAAAATCATGCAACATTATTTTTACTACTCATGTGTGCATTGCTTCTAAACAACATTGTTAAAGTTTTTGCTAAAGTTTGGAAACATTTGATATGTGGTTTGGTAAGATACAATGCACTTCTTTTCTTTTAGAAAATATTTTTTATTAACCTTTGTTTGACCAAAAAATCACATTCTACAAAATCCATTGCTCTCAATGCAATAATGAGACTTGGATAATTTCAAACATGCTTCCTACAAGATGAGCAACATGGGTTGTTGTGAAAAAATTTAGATGTTATGGTTGCTAGTATTCTTAGGAGAAAGAAAACAATTTGTTTTATAACAAAGGGGTATTAAAAGGTCATTTGCATTTTGCACTTGTGATGAAATTCCCATGACTATGATAAATTTAGACATATATATATTAAGGAAGACAATTTGTTTGTCACATTGAAATCTCCCAAACTACTTTGCTCTTTCTTATGTTCTTGATACCAATGGAGAACCCTTGATGAATAGGGGTGCATTGAAGTGGTTTCATAATTTTTAAACCTATGATGCAAGAGTGAATATTGAAAAAATTTGTGAAAAGAAATTCAATAAAATAACAACAAAAAAAATTAGAAAAATTCAAGCAAGCTTTTGGTATTGCTAGAAATCCTTAACGAGGGTGATTTCTTGGAGGTGATTTTGTAATTTCAAAACCTAAGGTGCGGGAGATATTGAATTTTGAGTGGTATTTGTCATTGTAAATTAATTAAGAAATTAAAATAGGTTTTTTTCACAATTGGGTTATATTGTCAGTCTTGTTCAAACTTAAAACAATTACATAGCCATGTTCACATTTGGCCTAGTGACATACACCACACTAATCTATCTATTAAGGAAGGTAATTTGTTTGTTTTGTTTGGCATGTTGAGATTTCCCAAACCATAAGCTTCCTTGTTGTACTTTTTGTATCGTTGGAAAGCCCTTGATAAGTAAGGTGCATTGAGGTGGTTTGGTAATTTGCAAGAATTATTGAATATTGAATAATTTTGGCAAAATAATTCAACAAAATCAAAATAAAATATTTAAAACAAATTAAGGCAAGGTTGTGAGATTGATGGAAGCCCTTGATGAGTGGGATTTCTTAGAGGTAACTTTGTGATTTTTAGACCTAAGGTGGAGGAGATATTGAATTTTGAATAACTTTTCTCATTGAAAATTAATTAAGAATAAAATATATTTTTGTCACAATGTCATGCTCGTATGCATGGCCTCATACATGATAACTGGTTATGGGCATGTCAATCATGCCTTTTAGGGTTAATGTACGTTCTTAGGGTCAATATACGTTCTTAGGTTACTATACGCTATTAGGTGTTTTAGGGTTATGGCTTGTTTAGGGTTTCAACTTGTGGTGGCTGTATAAAAGGCCAAGCTCTCCTTTCTCTTGTTAATTTTTCTAGAATTCCTTTGTCAGGGAGAGAATCCTCCATAATCAAACTGGATTTCTAGATGTTCACGACAGCTATTACACGACCACCATTTATATACATTACGTTTTCTTTCTTTCTTTGCAATTTAATTTTAGAAAACTATTGTCTCTCATTTAATGTTGAAAGCAATAAATTTTTCTTGGCTTTGAATTCTTGGGTTTCTTTTGCTACTAGTGTTTTTGCTACTATTTTTGTTGCCATAGGGAGCTTGTGTTGGTACACTTCTACTAGCCAACAGAGCTGAAATTGGAGGATTTGGGAAGAGTGAGACCAAATGGGGGAGTGACGTATCTTGAAGAGCTCTCTCTCTCTCGCGCAAAGGCCTTCGCCTCGAAAACTCTTGAAACTAGGTGTAGCATCAAGTAAATAAATAAATAAATTTATGTAGTGTTGCGAATTGCAGTGCAACGATCGTCATGTTGCCACTCGCCATCATCACGGAGTCCATGCACACCTTTTAGCGTTGTGGCCGTCGCATTGCATTCACCATTGTTGTGAAGTTCATGGGCACTTTGCAGCGTCGTGACGCCTGTAGCACTGTCCGTCATGTCATCGCCGTCTGACTTTCGTTCGAGGTTCATCGGACTTCCATTGGACTTTTGTCTGACGTCCACGGACTTCCGTCCACCAATGTTCATCCATTACCGTTCATATCTGATATTGTATTCTTCAAACCATATCTAATGCTCTATATTGCTACAAAATTTTGGGGCATGGGACAACACGATGTCCTCAGATAATGAGAACATTACCACTCAGCCAAAGCCAAGATATCAGTTATGAAGTAACACACAATCATTTGAGCCCATTTCTTTGAACTCATGATCTTCACAACAGTACCATCAACTATCATCCAATACAACTCCTATTAGGAATTCAGGTTTAGGTTACACTACATCAACGATACATTGGAGTTCATTTGGAGGGGTTAACCGATGGGGTACACCTCCTGCTGCACCAACTTTCACACCATCACCGTATATTCCGTTGCAAATCATTACCTCTACACCCATATACACCATGGAGGTTAACAGTTCTTCTGGGAAAATTGAGAAGTTCAGCGGAAGGCCAGGTACCATTTCTTTGAGGGAGTTCAAGGCAACTTTCTCAACTATGGTTTGTGAATTGGAATTCAAATGTGGCGCTAATTATATCGAAGCATTTGCATTCAAACAACTGGCCTATTATGTGCACTATGAAGCATTGGATGTTCACGAGCAACATTCTCCAAGGATTTTGGGCATCATCCAGATCCCTAATCTAGCTTATGCCACAACCATTGCCACCACTGCTCAAGCTACACTACAAGCTACCATTGCACATCATGGGACTATGCCCAATAATCTAGATCTAGTACCTACTTCAATAAACCTTTTTCCTCAACAACTCATTGTTGTTACCGCAAACATTCCTCCCACCATTGATGCATGAGCTTTTGCTGATCCAATGGGGGAATTTTTTCGAATTCTTGAGCTGGAATTTTTGGTGAAAAATTTTGAAAAAATTCTGTAACTCACCACCTTCTCTCACCAAAAAGATGAAACCTTCAAGATGTTCTACATGAGGTTTTTCAAGCTTGAAGAGGATACTCAAAACATCACAGACCTGGAAGGTGCCCATTAGTATTTTTGTTCGTTGGAAGGTATTCCGACACTCCATGCGCAGGTTTTACAATGGGTTTTTGCAGAATTTGGAGACTTGTACACTTTGCTAAATATGTACAACATTTTTAAAAAGCTAGAACTAGCCCATGCACATTATGACGCCAGTACTATGAAGCCTCCATCACGTTAAAGACTTTAATTTCCAACAGCTGCGCCAACCAAATCATCACATTCTTCTTCAAGGGCTAAAGTAGTGCATTCGGCTGCACCCATCCTACCTTCTTGCAACTACTATGGTAATCCTGCCCACAAAGCTAGTGAGTGCAACATTCTTTCCGAGGATCCCTTTTGTGATTATTGTGAGAAAGTGGGACATCAAGAAGCTATTTGTTTTACCAAGTTCTCGAAACGGAAGCAACTCCGATTACCATGGAAAAATTTGCCAGCATCTTCTATTGCCCCTCAACCAAAAACTAAGGCACCTCAACCTTCCACTGAGGTTTCCCCACCAAGGGTAATTCTAGTAAAAATGCTAAGAAGAAAGAGCGTAATGCTAACAAGAGGGAGATGCTTCAAGCCCATGCCGCTCAAGTTCAAACTCTGCAAAATGAACTTGAATCATTGAGGGCCCAACTTGCTAATCTAAAAAGCAAGTCTTCCCAACCAACTAGTCATGCCTAACTTGTATAGGGTTTAGGATCACGGGAGGGACTTCCTAGGTCATTATATGGCCTCCCACACAATGCCATGGTTGGGGAGTATGTTATTTCTAGTGCACATTAACCTCTTGTGCCGCAAAGTAAGAAGGGCAAAAAGAAGTGGTAATTTTTGGTATGAGACTAGAGTTCAATTTGTTAAGAAGATGGGGATGCTCAACTCCAAACTACGAAAATCTATGTGGCAAATTCGCACCGCTAGTGGGAGCGTAGAGGAGGTATTTAGAGAGAACTTGGATTTGATTGCATTTAATTTCAATAAAGGTATAGATTAGGAGCTTTGCCAATAGGTCAAATGTTTAGTCACTAATGCCACTAGTTACGATGTGCTCATTGGGCAAGAAGCCATGTTTCCACCAGGTTTCATAATTGACAATTAGTTCGAACATGCATACTACCGAATGGATTGGGAGACTGATGGCCACCACCTAGGATACATACCTTTTGATTTACATGGGAACCATAATCCTATGGCTCACCATTGTATGCTCAAGGAAGCACACATTATTTCCTACATCCAACAAACTAGCCACGAGTGGATAGAGGGAAATGAAGAGGAGACAACTTACACCCAAGCTATTGAAAGCTTAAAGGTGGTTCCTACTAACATTCAACACAGACCAAAGGAAATGAAGGAAGGTAGTTTATTGGTTCTATCCTACATATGCATTATGGGAACACCTTTTGAGCGGGTATAGGGGTGGGAGAATCAAAAGTTGGCTGAATGGATAAGGTTATAGGTTTGTGTGTAAGTTTTTTATTGGCCCAAGCTAATGGATGGGCATGTGTAGATTTTGGGTGTAGCCATCTAATTGATGGGCAGTTTTGAAATCTACCCATCTATTTGTTGGGTTTTTTCTCAAAATATGAATGTTGAATAATTGATTTAACCAGCTCTCTATGTCATTTTATTATTTTTAGGTTATTACTTGCCCTTTTGTATCATGAGATTTCATATCACTATGAAATGTAAAAAATAATTCATATGACTAATTTTTTTAAACAAAATTTGTTTGATAAACATACAAATAATTTGTTTCAATTTTTTTAAATCTTACGAAAATGAGATTTGAAAAATTATGCAAGAATTGATTAAGATAAACCATGTTAATATATATATATATATATATATATATATATATATATATATATATATATATATATAATATATATAT
>Ga0116227_10001168_pt1 | contig 57204 bp, 39 predicted proteins | sample S1TSphgellanicum_FD_89693 | JGI IMG/M metagenome (GOLD analysis project Ga0116227, IMG submission 89693) | Host-associated microbial communities from peat moss isolated from Minnesota, USA - S1T2_Fb - Sphagnum magellanicum MG | ecosystem: Host-associated > Plants > Peat moss > Unclassified...
GAGGGTGGAGGATGCGGAGGTTGAGTAGATGCGGGTAGGGTGGGTGGGTGGGGGGGGGGGGGTGGGGGGGGGGAGGGGGTGACAAACCTGGTTTATTGGGTCTGGCTGTATAAGAGGGCAAATTAAAGACTAAGTAGATAGTCTATCCATATAGTTTTCTTTTGGTCCCACATTGAACAAGAGGAATTTTCACCAGGTGAACTATTGTGAACTTATTGCAAATGGGACATTCATGGGGGAACTTCATGGAATCACACATTACAACAAATTGTATCTTTATATGTCAAAAGGTTTTCATCTGATTTTTAACGAATTCATTGGTCCATTGAATAGGGATTAATGAATTGCACTTACATTTTGTAGTAGTGACATTTTTAATTTTATAATTGTTGTTTCTAGTCTGGATAATTTGCCCTATCGAGCAAAAGTCATTACCTGATAAGAAGCTAAAATTTTGCTACTTATTTGGATTTTTTTTAGCCATTTTGAATTTTTTTCAAGCCAACTCACTAAGATTAGCCAAAAAAATAAAAGGCTAAATGTAGTATGCAATTATATGATTATTGGGACACAGTTATTATATGGCCTATCCTCTTTTATATTATTAGATATTGTCAATGTCTATATATATATATATATATAATTATCTGCCCAAAATGTGGCTGAAGTGCTTCCACATGAGTGATTTTGTACTAATTAAGTTGAATGGTAATTCTGTATTTGTACTGAGCACTATTTCCGATCAATGTGGATATCATGGGGGGGGTTTCCAGAATTTGAACTAATAAAATGTTTGAAGTATTGTGTGAGATTCTCCAGTTTTTTTTGTGACCCAGTTGATAGTGCAGTTTTCACAGTCAGTCAGGATTATCAGAGTTCACAGAGACATTCAAAGAGACCTCCAAATCTTAGGAAATTTTTGTTCTATACTTTAAAAGAGCTATTTTAAAATGTTGTGCAGTTCTCAGATGAATTATACCTTCCACTAATTATGCCCCTGAGAGTTGTTTTGTTGTTTCCCAGTTACCAATATTCACTAATTTGCATTCTTTGGTGCCAGCAGATCTAAGTGGGTGGTCCTTCAGACGACTATCTATTATTCAGATAGCAACCAACTGCAACAAGCGTAGTTGAAAATCATATGTATAGAAATTACAAGTTTACAATAATATTTCAATGGTCTAATTATTTCCCCTTTTTGCAATGAACAATCTGATCTGATCTCTACCCAATACAAAAAAAAACAAGTTCAGGGATTATTCAGCAAGAACACCTGTAAGATCAAAAATAGGAATTGGGCACTGTAGCATTGGATCATGTGCATGCAAAACAGGCATTTGCTAAATCCTAACAATCTGTGTGGAGTGTGAATTAGTGAACCCCACCTACTCTCAGGGGCTACAGTACTCTTTTGAGTGTGTAGATACAATGTAAAGCTCCCACCACGCATACACGTTGACACTGGATGAGTTGTATGTACAGGGGGAAAGCTCTGAAGACCTGCAATGTCAGCCAAGCTTTTGGCCTTTGTGTTCATTTCCTCCTCCTTCCATATATGTAGTGTAGTCTTTTCCTCTAACTACTAAATCATACTCGATAAAATCCAATTTAGATGTCCAAATCCAAACCATAAGTGCATACTAAAGTAGGACAAATTATGTTCAACCTTGTACCCTTATTTACTCATAATCAACAATAAGAATTTTTTGAAAATGCAATTCGCAATCATTTTGATTAAATTCTAGTGATGATGTTTCATCGGAGCTAGTTTATGTAGGATGGGTATTTTTGTTCATTTCGAATTATAATTCATCATAGATCAAATTTCATTTCAGAATTGATTTTTTTGTTGTTTGTTTTGCACCCTTTCAATGTTTTTGTCCGTTTGTATCTGGTTGTCTTTTTTGCACCTTTTTAATGTTCTATTTTCTTTTGTCTATATGTATCTTGTTCTGAACTTCTCTAATGAATCGGACTTTCATTGATATTTTGCATACCCAATCAAGAATGTAAAAAAACATTAATGAAACAAAATGATATATAGCAAAATTCACAAAATTTTATCTTTTGAAAAGACAAAATTGATTACAACAAAACTATTATATTAACATGAAATAATTTAATCATCGTCATGGGTAGTGCGAAGCGAAGCTGAGCCCACATTTGATATCCTTGATGTTACTATTAAACTGACCAAAATCCCTTTTTGGGCACATGGAATAGCATTTGCAAGATATAAGTTCTCTTGGATAACATGAATATTTTTTTGTGTTGTTGCTACAATCAAATAGAACCCACCTCTGAGAAGAAGTCATTTTTTTTTTTTTTTGCATCAAAACTAACTTTGATAGACCCAGATCCCACAAGAATTGAAGGTGAACTCCTCAAGCCGCAAAATTGTATTTGTGATTTGTGATCAACCAAGAAGCCCACTGCTACAACCATGTGGAGATGTTACTTACTGCAGATTCAGCTGTGCAAGAAAGAGATTGCATATCAAAAGTTGAATACTTTCTAAAGATTCGGGACACTGGGCGATCGCAACCCAAGACGAGTAAAGGTGTACTGTAGCCTCTATTATCTCGCTCTGTGGGTTTCCAAGATTGTACAATGCAGAGTAAAAGAGTTCGCATCATCAACTTTCACAACTGACAGATTGCTGACGATATGGATATATTTGATACCAACCCAACAAAACTGCCTTTGCTTTTGGGCATTGGGTTGACATTTGATGCCTTAAATTAGCTACACAGAATCCCACCCAAAGAGGCTAAAGAGCTCAACAGCAATATCCATTGGAGACTCTATGACAAGGCCTAAAAATAGTCTAGTGGGAGGGGGCAAATCGTCCCTGCAAATCTTGAGAAGCTTGGGGGGGGGCAGGAGCCAGTGCCAACTAGTAAACTACACTAGTGCCTGAAGACTCTCCTCCCTTCTTGCAATTTACTCGGAAGCTCTTGAGCTCCTGATGATGCATTTGACCAATTTTGGCAACATCATCAGAGTTTTCTAACAGCTTCCTTCATGTGCCCGACAGGGCTTGACATGGGTTTCAATTTTGAGTCCATCAATTTGAAGCCAATTTGTTGCTACTATAACTCAGATCAAATTTCTTCAAATCATGTGTGATTAATATTGCTGTTTAAATACTTGATCCTCATTTTTTGAAAAGTTTGCAAACTTTACAAATACTTAGCATTTGGAGAATAACAAGAATTTGAGTGTGAATTCAAGGATAACTCTAATGAGTACACAATTTTTCAAATTTTAAAAAGGGTCAAAACTGTTTCAATTAATGCCAAAGTTGTTCATCTACTTCAGTATTTTGTTTAGCCCATGACCCTCTATATTATTCAGTGCAATTTGTCTCCAGTTTTGGGGGTTCATGTCACTCAAACACCATGATAAAGAGAAGGGAAGAAAAGTAGTTCTCAAAAGGGAAAGCTTACAAAGTGTGGATTGAGATGAAGTCGCAACAAAGTGCCAAGGCCCAAGACCAAACATAACGCTATCATGTACCAATGGTAGCAATCATAACTCCTCAAATTCCGAAGTAATCTCTTTGGTGCATCTTACCTCCTTCACCAATACCATGTGTTTCTTTAGCCCCACCTATGTCGACACCATGGTTTTCTTTGTATACCCATCACAAGAGATACATCATGTGTAGGGATGGGTGGAGTTGCAATCACACTTACAGATACAATAAATTGACATTGTTGGGAATTTCACTTGTGATGACATCAGATTCAGCTTCAAGGGAGTTGTCATGTGGGGCAACAAATGGGGAGGCCATGAGAATATGGTGATTCTGTTACATGATTCAGGGACGTCACCATTTGTATATTTTTTAAACACTGGAGATAGAAGGGTCTTTTTTGGTATGCTGTGAAATCATGGAATGTTGAAAGTATATTTCATTATAATTGAAAATACTTTTAAGTATACTTCCTAATGGATTAGTTGCATCCTTTTTTTTTGCACACCATTTGGAAAAAAATGGACCTGACTTTCCAGGCTCATGTCCATGTAGGTCAGCTGATGCATTCTGCCTGGTTCAGCTCAGATCCAAGGACTAGGACTTCTGATCCTCCCTTACCTTGGGAAAGATACATGTAAGCACCAAAGAAAATTTCAGCAAATGATGATCCCTTGAGATATTGCAGGAAGTCCTTGTTGCTGCTTGTTGATGCCACCCCACCTTCCCATGCCTGGAACATGCAAACACAAGTATAAGAACAAGAGAAAGCTTGTACAGGTGCCTTGCAGTCCAATGGATGACAAGCTGGTAGACCTGTTACAGAACACTATATTGTTCCAAATTACTCTCAGGTGCAACTCTTCGATTGCAAATCGACAGTCACATACAGTCAGAACAGGCACAAATGGACCACAAATAAGGTCCCCCTTGCCTTAATACCAGACACCTATAAGCATATTATTATCACATCACTAGGTAAGGTGACAACAGAAAGAACACACTGCCTGAACCAAAACCCTCCTAGACTGAGACAACAGCATCTGAATATCGACATCAATAATATGTGAGTACTATCCTTTAGTATACTATGGTAGAAAGAACATAAACAACAGAGGCCAACTTCTCACCGACAACCATATTGGAACAAACAGTCCATAAGTGAAACTCACAATTTGCATCCGGAATCTGCATTAACACCTCACACTCATGTGGCATCTCTGTACATGTGGAGGATCTTCACCAAAAGTTCTGAAGTCAAGAAATTGAAAAGCCAACCCATTGTTGGCCAAGGGCCATCCAGAAAGTCATACCAAAGAGACCTTCATAGCACCACAGATGCTCAAAGTTTAATAAGCTCAGGTTTTTCATAGATGCCATCTGTCAAATAATAAAAACCAGAGGAAATAAAAAAGAGACAAACCATTGGAAACTCCAAAATCTTTTTATGTAGTGACGAGAGACACACATGAAGAGTATTGCCAATATGGCATTCCAAGCTCTACTAAAATGGCATGGGTACCCTGCAGCTAATGTCAGAACATTGCATCTAGCCCTGATAATATTTACACACCCAATCTCAATTCTTTGGTGCTGTTTGTCTGTAGAATCCTTAAATGACCATGTGTAGTGCAGAGTAGATATTTTCTGTGTGGTCCTGTTCAAAGGATAAATGAGCTGGATTCCCTATTAGATGCATGTGATCTGAAGCTGATTTGGAACTGTTCCAACCTTGAAAGTTTAGTCCTCTTGCACGCTGGAAACAACCTTTTAGACGTTGAATATTTACACATCAAAAACTGGCATCCGTTCCATGATGTCACTCCGACAAACTGGACAGTGCGTACACTTCTCTGAACAGAAGCTGCAGACACAAATTTTAGAAAACAAATAAGGATCAATAGGAATTTCAACTGGTGGCAGAGAGGCCATGTGATCAACTCTGCTCCTTACAAGCTGAATGATGAGTACCAGAACTACTCTCCAGACTGAAGATTCAGCACCAGCTTACATCAATTCTGCTGACATAGGAACACTACAGTTCATACTATAGCTAATTGTTTTCTTTAGACTCACAGAAACATGGGCAGCACACCCCCTATAATAGATCCTCAATTAAAAGCCCACAGATGCATCCTAAAACAAGAGTCCAGTCCAAAGATGATATTGGTCAGGGTGCCCTTCTTATCCACCCCTATTTTTCTCTTCTAATAAGGACTACTGAGCTTTCTGAATTAGCAACATCTAGATCAAAGTTCAATGAAGTTGTCAGCAGAAAAGCTATTAGTTTCACAACTATGTCATCTGGAGCACAAAAATAGCAAAGTTACATGATTTACTCCCCCATGGTCTGCACTTTTCAACAGGTTATCTACTTCAAGACAGCTCTTAAAGTTCTCCATGGGTCTTGCTTGGACCTAGGTTGTATGCAACCAACTAAATCACTTCCTACTGTATGAGCTCAAAGAAAATAGTGAAGAAGATTAACCTGCATAAAATACGATGCCGACATGGCAGGAGAACCATCACAATCTCCCTCTCAAAACAAACTCGGCAGAGCACTTTTTCCTGTCCAAACAAACAGAATTACTATGAGACATGTCAAGTCTACCCAGTCAATCATCCATGAGCATTGGAGGGAGGCAGATGACATTACATAGAGCAAGCTCAGATATTTACATTTTGAAGGCGGTCAAACTCCTGCTGCTGTTGCTTGGTAATTTCTGCCTGCTCACCCAGAGCAGCCTGCAGCCTCCAAACCTGCAGGCCACACCCACATGGTTAATACCAACTGCTTTTGATTTTGTCACTAAATGCATAAAATGCCCCTTGCACAAAAGTGTTACCTCTTCTGCCAGGTCTTTTCTTGCCATCTTTTTTACAACCTCTGGAGGAAGCCCGCTGAATGTATTGTAACTGCAGAAGCAGAAATACACGTGGTTGTCAAAATGATGCTACAGATTTATGAGGACCGTTTGAGCTAAAGTCTGACCATTTAGGTGGAGGCCCTCTAAATCATCTAGCTGAAGGCAAGGACAAGGCAGGCTAAGTCATAGGTCCTACCTTGATTGCTCAAAGAATGCCCATGGGTTACAAGACACAATATCTATCATCTATCATTCAAGAGAAAGTCCAAAAAGTCTACACTGTCTGCTGCAGATCATTTCAGCAAACAAAGAGTGATCAATATGGTTCAGTACCTTGTACTGTCTGTCTGAAAGAGGCGTGCATGCTCTTCCCTACTAGTCTCATCTATTGACCACCATCCAAGAAGCCTGCAACCCAATATAGGTTGGATATTATCACCTTGTAGAAAGGCAAAATGTCTCATCAACAAACCTTAACATATTAAGCAGTAGTAATGTGCAAAAGCTGTGATAACATCCCATTCTTCACAATGCCTCCTTTAAGATACCAGGTCCTTGTTGACAACACTGACTACATGAGGACAAGGAAATACTTTGAACCATGATGGAGGAAGCCACAACAATCTTCTGCCTTGGCCAAAAAAGCCAACTGTTGGCTACCACTGGCCTCAGAGAGGCGAAGCATGACCCATAGCTGCTCCAGCAGCCTAAGCAATGCACAACCAACAGCCACACCCTGAACCAGTAGCAATGGCGAGAACAGCACAATCACAGGCATATCATGTGCTCTTTTTGGAGTTCCCTGTTCCAGCAGGTCAACAGACATGAGTACAAACACCAAAGAAGAAGCATATCTTCACTGTAGCTCATACCAGGTTAACTCAAAAATGAGAATCATAACCATAAGATATGACCACAGGTCTTCTCTGACTGCATAACCTGGTTACAACTGTGACTTTTTCCTTACTTCCAAAACTGCCCTTATGAAATTTTTAATTTAACCTGGAAAAATATGTTGAAATGATGTAATGCTAAGGTTAATAATATTCCAGCTGGAACAACAGGGATGGTAAAAGAAAACTGCAAGAAAAAGAAGAAAAAACAGCAGCAATGAAAAGAACAAGAGAAAAAAAATTTAGTCCAGTCAATAGTGACAGACTCTCACATGTCCAACAACCAACAACAGCACTGTGTGGTACTGACCAGGTTAGCAGATGCAGGCTAATGCCCAACTGTGAGCTGATTTTCTGTTACATGTCTGGAAGTAAGGGCAAGACTCAACTAGGATGCTGGCGCACCCATAGGAATACAACAATACAGAAGAAAACAGAGACAAGACTAGAAAACACAAAAAGAAAAACATCAGAAAAGGAAGCAGAAAGAGCAGAAGCTGAAAACACAAGGAGAAAAGAACTTTGAGAGCAACTGAATCTTTCTCAATGGCACAGAACATGACTTGTTCTGGATCTACCTCCCTGGCCCAGAACAGTTGACATCCAACATTCATAGAGTATGCAGCATGTGGAACATAGTTGAGCTATTTCAATACTTCCTAAACTTCACTGCTCACTACATTTGCTGCTGTAATCAAGGCTTGTACCTCCAATTTCATGCATAGAAGTACTTGAAAGAGAAGAATTGGCAGCTTGAGTAAATGACCACCCAGTTCCTGACGCCCACAGAGCCAATCACCATTGTCATCATCCTCCATTGCAGATGTACTCCCATCCAGAGCACTCTCTGTTGTTGTTCTCAACAATGGCACAGATGGGAATATGGATAAGCTGCCGCCTATCTGGGGTGGTTGATCTTGTTGAATGGTAGGGTTGGACCACTTGGTGCACACTAAAAAAGAAAAACACTCGGCAATACTGCAAACATTTCCAGAAGGACATTTTACAAAGAGGAGTTCAGCCAGGAGAGCAACTGAACAAGATGCAAAAAGTTAGCCAATTTACAGATACATCCTAGCCATCACCTTTCATAAGCCTTCACAATGCTGATAAGTATCCAAAAACAGTTTAGAGGGTTATTCCAAACATTGTGAAAAATTCTCAACAATTGCTGTACAGCAGAAGTTCCAGTACACGTCTTCATGCTAGTTCAGAACTAACTTCAAAGCAGGTTCTCACAAAAGATCTACAAGGATACCAAAAAGAAGAAGCCATTAACCCACCCAAAGTTGATAAACAAATCCCACCACCCTGGAGCTCCTACAATTCCTGCAAAGCACCAGGAAAAGGAGGTAAGCATTGTAATAATAGACTACAAGACCAGGCCCCCACCACCCCATCTTTAGGACTTCTGAAGCTCATCTACAAGAACATTTCTGCATTTTCATGTACTAAAGGATAAGAAGACACTAATGTAGCATTTTTCCAGACAGAGAGGGAACGTATAGCTAAGCCAAGTGGGGGATCACGTGTTCAGTCTAATGCAATTGAAACATGCATTTCATCAACCTGCCACTAAAAACATCTATAGAGTTTCTGTCTTTCCAACTCAAGTCCAAAGTGGAAGCAAAAGAAAATACCACTGAGCTTGAGAAGGGTGAACATTGTGGCTGCCATGAAAAATATCATGGAGACTGCAACCCAGAAATGCTGCACCCAAATGTCCCCTTGGTGATCAGTACATATTCCTTTGTCAAATGGTATCCATACTGTCATCACATAATTAACAGGCAACATGAAAGCTAACAACCCCTGGAAGTTTTCACCTGTCAGCATTGCAGATTCAGGCATCCCCAAAATTCTCCTTCTGTATTACTTGTCCATGAAAATTGCCTTCAGGTATTAGCATGAGAGGATGGCTAGTGTAGATAGGAGAGAACAGGACATGAAGGCTTACAGGAAGAGTTTCCCAAATGGCTTCACCTGTCATGCTCTCCTCATCACCCAGCATGAGGGCCCTGCACATCCTGCTCCACCCAATCATTGGCATCATTAGTTAAAAGGACAGTATATCTTTGACTCAACTCTGACAACTATTCATCACTCAGTTGGCAAAATAACTATCCCAGAGACTAGAACAGACAATCAACCAAGCATTTTCCCAGCAAACTACACCAACAGGAAGTCATCAATTTCCTAGCTATGATGGGAATTCAAAAGAAGACTATAACAAGATCATGAGAACCCATGGTACTGCTCAAACAATGAGAGAGAACAAAACCCAAGTTTGGAGCACAAACACCCAAAAAGCATACTAGAGAAGACTTATGGACACAACACCTTGTAGCAGAATGTGTGGCATAAGCTTTTTGATGTACATACACACCTCAAGAGCACAATTATACATACCACCTTCATGAGACCACATTTTCTTTCAGTCAAAGGCATGTGCACAATCACTCTCTAATTGTAACCTCAAAGCTTACAATAACTTTGCCATAAGTTAATGGATAGCAAATGTTCTCTATTGTACAGAGATTTTCAACACAAACAAGATCCAGCCTGCAAGAGAACAACACCAATGAGTCCAGATGTGGGACCTGGTGACAAGGGCATAGCAATTGTGATGAGCCAAAGCAAAGAACAAATACCTGAAGTTGTCAATGAGGATCACAGCCTGAAACAGAAGTAATGGTAGAAACACCACCTTCAGGCTGACAGCTGGCACGCCACATACTGTGCACCCACCCTCCAGCAATTATAATTATAGATTGTAAATGCACCTCTTTATCTCTCCTTCAGGGAAGAGCAATTAGTGTTGTATTTTATTGAGGAATAAAAGAAAAATTGCAGCACATGCATTCTGCCAACATGACAATCACACAGATGCATGACCACAATGTTGTTACCTGCCAGGCATAAGTGTAATACACCTTGCCAGCAACTGCTTTCAGTCAAAACAGGACCATGGAGACATACACCCAAGAGTGCATAGTCAAAGAAAGGAGTATGTTGGATGAATACCTTCATGTGTATTAAGATAGCAGCAAAGGAGAAGCTCAAAAGCAATAAGTAGTGGAATTGAGACTACAGTGTGGCATGGAGCCCACTGCACAGGACCAGAAACAAGATTGGAACAGTCAATACATAAACATTAAAACTCTGACCAATGAACAGATGATAAATAGCAAGTTGACTGAATGTGCTTCCACTTAATCCAAAGGGATACTTGACTTTAAACTCTAAGATCAGAGAAGAGAAATATTTCTGATCTTATGCACTTTGGATGGATCTAGGAATGGCAATCAACAATTTGATGAGTGTCTAGTTAGCAAGTGACTCCACCCTGTGAATGAAGAAATCAGCACCTGATGGTGTATGAACAATGGCAGCATATCAAAGACTACTGTTAAGTCAAATCTTCCTGGACACCAGGAAAATGTAACCTAGAACAGCAATGAAATCAACAGAGGAGGAGAATAAGGCACAACATACATGACGATCATATGGAGGAGATGGAGCAGGCAATGAAAACCGGCCTCGTGCAATGATACCATGGAATACCCAGAGAGGAATGAACACCCACCTGCGAAGGGAAGAACACATCAATTCTTCTGCAATATTGCCACAGGCTTTGGAAGAACATGACCTGACCTAAGACTGCACACTAACAATGACACTAATAATCTGCAAAAGTATCCAGGAGTGAACAAAGGAACTAGTGACCTGAAAAAAATTGTGAACAAATGACAATTCAAAACTCCTGATGTAAAGACAAAACAAACTTTCCAAGCAAACTAATAATATCAATGTGATTGCAGAGCGGGACTCCACAAAAACATATCTATCAAATTGCAGGAAAATCTTCACAACAACAATTGGAAGGCAATATGACAAGGAATCCAGTCCTAACCTTATGAGAGTTGCTCATAAAGTGTCAGACTGCCACCTTCATCACAAATAGCAGTGATTCTGCTGTGACTACCTACTGACTTCATCAGCTCCTGAAGGTGGGTGTAGATATACACATTATGACCTGCCCCAGCTCTGGACAAGTCATTGTGCAAAATCTCCATCCTAAATTTCTGGTGCATTTCCAGAAGCAATGGGAAGTCTCAGTCTTGGACTCCACAAAAACATGTAAAGTAACCAAAAGAATGCTCCAGCCAAACTAAACCAAACACAACAAGAAGTACAGTCATAAGCTTGTGAGTGTCACCCACAAAGTATCAGACCATCAGCTTCATCATGAATGGTGGTGACTAGCTGCCATTACTCCACACTGACTTCATCAGCTCCTGACAGTGAATGTAGACAACCTGCTTGGAATTTAGGGCAAACAAATTTTACAAAAATCTGTACTGGGTTTCTGTTGCATTTCTATAAGCAATTGCAAAGACTTAGCCAAGATGTCAGCTAGCACTCAAGAGGCAAGCTAATCAAAAAAGTCTTTGGTATAATCAATAAGCTATAACAAGCTGGTGAGGGTAATCTTTTATGTCACTTCAGCTTGCCCCTGTATAAGCGAAGCATGATGCCTACATAGCAAATAGCAGTCGGGGTCTCCTCTACCCTAAATTTCCAGGAAAACTAAATCAAAGAAAAAACAACTTGTTTAACTGAATTACCTAAGGAAGAGGAAACAAACATACACAGCCATGTATTGAGCCTCAAGCAGGTGTCAACCATGACTTCACATACTTACCCTAAAGACAAAGGATGTTCAGAATTCTAGAAATTAGCAAGAAGCATTTGGAGACTAGTGGAGGAATGTCACAGGCATCATGTACCAGACTTATTTTCTGGTTATGGAATTGCCAACAGAAAAACGAACCATACAGATACAAAGTCCATAAAAATTGCAAAGGTTGATGGAGAACCCCATTTAACTTTTTCCTACTCAAAAAAAAGGGATTGACAAACCTTCATGAGTTGACCATATTAGACATTCTAGGGTTTACCAGCACAAGTACAATTTTACAGGTCCACCCAGTCTGTCAAAACAATTATGCTTGAAAGGGCAGGGCAGAGCTGACTGCTTCCTACACTAAAATGAGGTTATCTTTTCAATCTAAACCGAATCAACTCTTCAATTCTCTTGGAAATTCTCATCCCCATGGTATGGTACATTTAGGAGGCCTCTGAGACACATTACAAAAGATCAAAGACACTTGAACACATCTTCCAACCCTAAAGTGAATGGCAATCTTCACTCTGCTATCTGGCTGTCAGGTGAGTCATATGGAAGTGTTTCTTAGCAGTATGGCATGTCCATATCAGCACTAGGTACTCCATGCTCTTCAATGCTAGATATGGTTACAAAGGGAAAAAAGAAACAATTCCTGGAGAGGAAAATTAGGAACAATTCCTGCAGTTGGGAGAAATTGAGCTCAAGTACATACCACCAGGAAATGGAGAAGTAGGGGGTTAACTTGGCAATAAGGAGGCCTGAGAAAAAGAGCAGAAAGCTGTGGGCGGCGAGCGCCTGTAGCAGACCTGCTATCCTAGCCCACGTCATGTTGTTGCTGCTGCTGTAGCTCCACTCTCTACTTACGACTGCTGTGCAATGCAATAATGTAATGTTGCTGCAGCGAACAGCGTGAAGTGACTTGCATGTATCTCATCCTGCCACAACACGTATATTCCGATACATCAGGTAAATTCCATGCCTTGGTTTCCCACCTTCATTCTGACCTTCATCCCTTCCAAAGACACTCCTCTCCTCTCTTCTCTTCTCTTCTCGCCATCGTGCCCCAGGGCCAGCAACCTACTCCTCCAATGAAGTAAAAAGGATTCTGCGAAAACTCGTAGTCCATGCCTGTGCAACATTTCTCAATTCTCTCCAAGCAAAGATAACCCTTTCCTTTTGCCCGTCCACGTTCTGTCCTCTAATCGACCACTTCGTCCTCTCCAACAACAACGTTTCCTCGGACACAACAACAATTGCTCTGCTTACTATTCTCTCTCTCTCTCTCTCTCTCTCTCTCTCTCTCTCTCCAAAAATCTCTTTTGTCTGTGCAACTTTTAGCACGTTCTCCTCTTCTCACCAGTCTGATGCACGTCTGGTGCTGAAAACTCGCAATTCTCCTCTCCATCTGCAGTTCTCCTGTACACAACAATTTCTCTTCTCACTCCCTCTTCCTTTCCCTCCAAAACGAGACATCTCTCTCTCTCTCTCTCTCTCTCTCTCTCTCTCTGCGAAAATCTCTTTTGTCTGTGTACTTTTTTGCCAAGCATACATTCTACTCTTCTCACCATCATGATGCACGTCTTATGCTAACACCTCCCAGCTCTCCTCTCCACCTGCCGTTCTGCCGCCCACAACAATTTCTCTACTCATTTCCTCTCCCTCCGAAATAGAAACTGCTCTCTCTGTCTCTGTCTCTCTGTCTCTCTTTCTCAATTGCTGCACAACCTGAAAAGCAGCGATAATTATATTACAGGCTTATGCAACATCTCCTCCTGAAAACCAGCAATGATATTGTCATTACCGACTATGCAACCATGTCCGGATTCTGTGGCAAATTAGCAGTTCTTGACAGGAGAAAGGTTCCACAAGTACCTGAATCTTTTGTTTTCCTCCTCCTCGTCCATACATCTGGAACCGACATCTGCAACAAAAGCATCCTGAATTGGCAGTTGAGGAAGAAGAACAAGAAGAAGAAGCATTTTGGGGAAGGGAGAAGAAAGCGAAGAAAAAGCAAGCGAAGCGAAACGAGCAAGCAAATCCCTGCAACTCCAACACTGCACCCACCAAACTCCCCACCCTCCATTTCGCCGGTTCGCCCGGGACGTCTACCCACCCACTACCCATTGAAAGAGCCGCCTGCCCAACAGAAGCAGCGGGCCCTCTATTAGTCTTTAGCACATACAAAGCTTTCTATGGATGAATATGTGCATGTGGCAATTCTGTTGACAGAATCTGTCAAGGTTGCAGATTTTGATAGTCATGTAGATGGCAGATTATGCATTCCTGTAAATATGGAAGATGCCCTTCTGTACTTTTATACTTAGGAATCGGCCAGTGGGGCTGTATTGGATGCAGAAAATCCAACGTATGCTGGTTTGGCTCAGGAAAATGGTTTGGGTCAGCATAAGTGCGTGCATTGCCGAGAGACTGGTAAGGGCGCAGCAGCAGCGCTGTGCACCTGCAGAAAAGAGTGTAGTAAATATGATCTAACTGCTGCTCAATGTTTCTGATTGGTCCATCATAATGATTCGTCGAGGTGGTTTGCTATTAGTAGTTCCCCACCTATTTGCTGTCCCAGTTTCACTTTTGTGGGTGGGGTTGCACAAGAGTAACATAACTAAACTTGGATGTGAAATATATTTCCACAGGATCGTGTACTGAGCACTGCTAGAGATGCTCTAAGTAACGCTTCATTAGAGTGAAGGGTCTAAATTATGGGAAGTCTTAAAAAATATACTTTGAAGGGAGATACTTGAAGGATAACTTCCTCCTTATGTAAAGGCCTAGAAGAATTTTGGTAGTTTATTTGGAGGATACATTCTAAGACATGTTTTTGCATCTGCAAAAGAAGAGCGCTTCAAAAAATAAATAAATAAATAAAGGGTGTAGTCATTAGCTTTCATTACCTTTCCAAGACAATCATCCACCCCAAGGAGAGGGTATACCTTGAATGTATGCTAGTTAAACAATAGGGTAAATAACAATAAATTTTGAAGTATGAATAATTGGAAAGGGCAATTAAATTCTGTAGAATCTTTTTTTATTACTCTAATTAAGTATACTTATATATAAATATGGACATATATGAGTGAGTAAATAATCTACCTATCAAATATTTGTCACACCATGTTATCAATAGTTCATATTCATTATTCACCCTTGGAAAAAAAAAAAAACCAACCAACCAATGATGTTATTAGTGGCACCCCCCAATTTTATACAAAATCAAATGAAAGAAGAAGAAAATACATGAACCAAACTTATTGCACAAAGGTTTACACAATGTTGAATAAAATATATCCATTGAGAATACTTGAAATGGTCGAATCCAAGGTGTAGAAAAATAGAAACAATACAACATCTACAAAAGCTCATTTGGAAGTGTGGGTAGACCTTCTTGGGAAAATTTGGATGATGGGTGTAGGTGGGAAAGTTCAATTTGGGAAAGTTGAGCAACATGGAAAATGGATGAACCCTAGACAATTTGGGAAAGGATAGAATCCAAATGAATTTATCCAAGAAACTTGATAAAAATATATGGAATGGATATGGACCAACATAAAAAATAAAAATAAAAAATTTAAAAGAACCAATAAAAATTGAATTTGAAAAAGTTGAGAATGTTGGAAATAAACGAATTTAGGAAAGTTGAAAAGGCTTGAACCTCAAAAAAGTTGCAAAAAAGTTGATCAAGGACAAACTTATCCTTGCTTTAAGATGGAATCTAAAACCTTTTTTTTTTTTTTTAAACATAAAACAATGTATGGAAAGTTGAAAATGTTCGATAATGGATGAAGGACAAAATCCAATAAGTTGATCAAAGACAAACTTATCCTTGCTTTAAAATGAAACCTAAAACAATCGGGAAAAAAACTTAAACAATGTTGTATAGTAAATGGCATATGAAATATTGAAATCAAGAAAGATAATGGATGAAATAGAGGTGGGCAAAGATGGAAAACGCATAATAGTTGAAAAACGATGATGATAGAAATGAAGGTTGGAAAGGTAGAAAAATCAAGATAAACAATGGAGGAAATGGAGACAATGTAAGATGGATTCAAAACATTAAAATGTGATGAAAAGAATGCTTGTGAAGATGAAATAAAAATTTGATGAAAATTGGACAATATGTGAAATCATACTAATCCCTACTTGAAGGAAACAACATTGACATCTTTTTACATTAAACTTTTTACAATGTCATACCCCTAAACATACACCAATTTATCAATAGATTACATTTCTTTCCTTTTGAATTTTAATTTATTGAAGAACTATTATACTTTTGTTAAGGGATAAAATAATGATGGGTACACTAAAAATTAATTTTTTTTAAAAAATTGAAAATAAATTAGCAAGACAATATAAATTAATGCAAGTGTGTAAGAAAAAGATTTAGACATAATTTTATTTTGATCATACATGAAATTTTTTTAAAAAAAAGCTATGATGTAAGATCATATCTCAAATTAGTGTTGTTCATAATTTTTTTTAAATGAAGGGCTAATTTCTGTTTATACTTATTGATGAGCTAGCTCAAAACAAACTTCCACAACAACTTTTTTATCATTCATTAAACTAACTCAATGACCATCAATCATGGAAGCTTCTTATGGACCTTTTTAACTCAATAACTAATTATAGTTTATTCCAACTATTTTAACTAATTTCAACTAAATTTAAATAATGGATGAATTTCATCACAATATAAATGAAAAATGATCAATGACATATGATTTTCATTCATGTTCATCCACATGAATTGGTGATGAATGAACTTCATCCATTATGGATGAAAAGTGGATGAAGTTTATCCGTGATTATGTTAACAATGACACAAAAATAAGATATTCACAAGTTGTTACTAAAGAAAAATGATGCTCAAAATCCTCGAAGAATGTTGCTTGTAAACATCCAATGCTTCATAGTGCACATAATGGGCCAATTATTTGAATGTAAACACCTTGGTGTAATTAACGCCATACTTGAACTCCAATTCACAAACCACAGTTGAAAAAGTTGTTTTGAACTCCCTCAAAGAAATGGTACCTAGTCTTTTACTAAACTTCTCAATTCTCTTAGAAGAACTCCTGACTTCCATGATGTATATGGGTGTAGAGGTAACGACTTGCAATGAAATATACGGTGATGGTGTGAAAGTAGGTGCGGCAGTAAGCGTACCTCATTAATTAACCCCTCTAAACAGATTGTGATGTACTATTGATGTAATGTAACCTGAACTTGAATTCTTGGTAGGAGGTGTACAAGATGACGATGACACTATAGGCGTTTAATGGTACCATTGTGAAGATCGTGAGTTCAAAGAAATTGGCTCAAATGATTGTGGGTTGTTTTGTAATTAATACCTTGGCTCTGGCTAAGCGGTAAAACTCTCATCATCTGAGGACATGGTGTTGTCCCATGCCCAAAAATTTGTAGAAATAAAGAACACTAGATATGGTTTGAAGAATACGATATTAGATCCGTACGTACACAGTACATTTGATTTGAAAATTATTGCATGTTGACAAGAATGAACGGTGACAAACGGATGTCGAACAAAAGTCATTGAATGGACAAACGTCAAATGGAAATCATTGGACGGATAGGTGGAAGTCTTTGAATAAACGGACAGAACTCTTTTAACAAACAAATGAAAGTCGTTAAACGAATGAACGGAAATCCGATGAAAGTCAAACGGACGGACAGACGAAAATCTGCCAAGCATCGGATAGAAGTTGGAAATTAGCGATGTGACAGATGGCGCTACGAATGTGCATGAGCTCTACAACAATGGTGGGTGGCAACGCAACAAACGGTGTTGCGAAGTGTGCATGAATTTCGCGACGATAGTGGGCGATAACATTTAAACAAAACACTACAACTCGCAACGTTACAACTTGCAACAGATGTTACATTATAGGTTCCAACATTACAGTTCACGACGGACACTGTGTTGCAACGGTGGCGAACACAATGCTCTAGCTCACGACATTGTAGCTCGCAACGCTGTGGATCGCTTGAGAGCAAATTTTTTTAATTTTTCATTTTATTTTTCTTACTTGTCCTCCTATGTTTTTGCAAGAAAGAGAAAGAAAAAAGAGTTTTGAAATTTGCTCCAAGATACATCATTCCCTCGTTTGGCCTCACTTTTCCCAACTCCTCCAATCCCGACTCAATTGGTTGGTAGAGGTGTAATAGCACAAGCTGCTTCCAGCAGCCATAACACCAATAATAACAATAGTAGTAATAACACCAGCAGCAAAAAGAAACCCAAAAACTCATAGACACGAAAAATTTGTCGTTTTCAACATTAAGTAATAACGAATAGTTTTTCTAAAATTGAATTGCAAAGAAGGAAAAAAAAAAATGTAATGTATGTAGATGATGGTCGTGTAATAGCCATTGTGGGCATCTAAAAATCCAATCTGACTATGGAGGAAATTGTCCCTAACAAAGGAATTTTATAAACACTAAAAAGAGAAAGGAAAGGTTTGGCCTTTCATACAACCGCTAACAAGCTAAAACCCTAAACATCTAATAACGTGCAGTCACCTAAGAACGTACATTCACCCTAGAAGGCATGATGGGCATGCCCGTAACTAGCCATCATGTATGAAGCCATGTATCACTACTACCAAAGTGGGATGTAATTTACTAGTTTAAATCACTATGGGACCTTAAAAATGAAATAACTTCATTGCATTTTACTAATTTCACCTAGTGAAAGTTATTTCACTATAATATCATTATGTAGACATCATGTTTCATTACTAGTTAACATAATTCACTATTACAATTTACTATAGCAAATAGGTTTATTTATTTTTTAAAAATATTCTATCTATGTTAATTTATGATATACCCTATATTATTTTTAGTTATTTCAGTTATTCTAACTTATATTTTATGTTATTATATGTTATTATAAATGATTATACCCTAAATTATTATATGTTATTTTACCTTAATATATTTTAACTAATTTATTATAAGCTTTTAAATGATTTTAAATTAAATTATTCAACTAACTTTAGGCTATACTTTAGGTTATTTTACTTAAAATTAATATATGTTATTTCAAGTTATACTTTAAATTATTCAAGGTCATTCTATTTTATGTTATTATAAATTATTTTATCTAAGCATAATAACTTAAAATAAACTAAAATATAATATAATGACCTAAGGTAAAAATAACTTAAAATAGAAAATAATAACCTATGAAAAATAATTTTTAATACCCTACAATATAACAACTACCAATAGCCTATGATATTGTAACATAGAATATCAAACAATAATTTAAAATACAATAGTCACCAATAGTTGTAATATAACATATAATAACCAATAATAATTTCTAATACAATAACCATTAATAGCCATTAATGGAATAACCACCAATAGCCATTAATAGAATAACCACCAATAAGTTATTAATAGAATAGCCACTAATAGCCATTAAGAAAACAACCACCAATAAGCTATTAATAGAATAGCCACCAATAGCCATTAAGAGAATAGCCACCAATAAGCTATTAATAGAATATTCACCAATAAGCTATTAATAGAATAACCAGTAATAGCCATTAATAGAATAGCCACCAATAACCATTAATATAATAGCTACCAATAACCATTAATAGAATAGCCACCAATAACCATTAATAGAATAACCACCAATAACCATTAATAGAATAACCACCAATAACCATTAATAAAATAACCACCAATAGCCATTAATATAATAACCACCAATAAACCATTAATAAAATAACCACCAATAGCCATTAATATAATAACCACCAATAGCCATTAATAGATTAATCATAAATAACCATTAATAGATTAATCACAAATAGCCATTGATATAATAGCCACCAATAGTCATTAATAAATTAATCACGAATAACCATTAATAGAATAGCCACCAGTAGCCATTAATAGAATAGCCACTAATAATTAATAATAGAATAGCCACCAGTAGCCATTAATAAAATAACCACTAATAACCAATAATAGAATAGCCACCATTAGCCATTAATAGAATAACCACCAATAGCCACCAATAGAATAACTACTAATGGCCATTAATAAAATAACCACCAATAACTATTAATAAAATTACCACTAAAAAACATTGATAGCCACAAATAAAATAGGTACCAATAGCCATTAATAACCACCAATAACACTAATAAAAGAATAACTAATAACCATATATTATAATTGCTTAGGATTGCCAAAAATAATTTAAAGTGAAATAATTTATAATAAACAAAAATAACTTAAGGTGAAATAACTTTCAATGGTCAAAAGTAACTTATAATAACTACAAGTAGTCTAAATTGAAATAATTTACAATAGCCAAAAATAACATAGAATTTTAAAAAAAACTTATAATAGCTAAAAATAGCCTAAGGTGAAATAAGTTAAAATAGCCAAAAATAATTTATAATAATTGCGAATAATCTAAATTGAAATAATCTACAATAGCCAAAAATAACATAGAATAACCAAAAAAACTTACAATAGCTAAAGATAACCTAAATTAAAATAAATTAAAAAAGTAAAAAATAACTTAGAATAACCAAAAATAGCCTAGGATGAAATAACCAAAAATAACCAAAAAAAATTGAAAATAACCATAAATAGCCGTAAATAATGTAAGGTGAAATAATTTAAATTAATGAAAAATAGTCATATAATAATTGAAAGTAGCTTAGCATAGGTAATATTATTATATTAACAAAAAAAAAATTCATTTATTAAACTTTTATTTTTCAAAAGAATGGTCATTGAAATGTTATTGAATAATGATATTTATTTTATTTTTTGTTCAAATGATTTTAAAATTTCAAACGAAAATAAATGTAATTAGATACATTATTGAATTTTTTTGAAAAGTAAACTCAAATCATTTCATTTGAACAAAATTTGTATAAGATATGAATTTTCAAAGTTTATGTTTTTGTAATGTTTAAAATGAAACATTTGATAAATAAAATGTAATGTAACATAATATCACAACAAGTGTGGTGGCTTGATGGTAAGGGTGTTTGCCCCCATTCTGAAGATCAAGGGATCAAACCCCATGGGTGGTGTTGTGTGTGGTCAACAATGGTATGTTGATCAAATATTCTCCTATCAAATTTTTAGGTTAGGTGCCTAGGTTGATTACATGGCCTACCTACTTACCTAGGTTAAGTTTTCAACCTAGCGTAGGTAGAAATATGTGTCAATAAATAATAGGCTTTAAAAATCATGAAATTATCAATAATATTTTATATTAAATAATTAAAATTTAATTAATTTTCATATTGGTTAGTTAATTAACTAGCAAGTGAATGGTTTGGTAAATTTGTATTTCACTTGAGAATAACCTTGTTTCACTAGGTACTAGTGAAACAAGTCATTGTCCGTAGTAACTGGTCCCTGTTCACTAAGGGGTTAAACAATTTCACTAGGTGAAAATGTCCAAATTCACTCAAAAATCTAGTGAAACCCAAAGTGAACTAGGATGCATTTCCTAGTAGTGTATGGGCATGACAATTTGTGGGTTTAAAGATTGTTTCACAAAAATCTAAAGGAAAATGACCAAGACCTTGATTTAAAGCTTAGGGAGGTAACTTCCATTTTATCTTAAACATGGTGTGAAAAAATATAAGGTGCAATTTATTTATTTTTTAAAAATTCAATGTAAATAAAATGTTTATAATTCATTAAATATATATATTACCTAGAATATACCATTATTTCATAGCAAACTAAAAAATACCCTTTTATTTCAAGTGTTTTTTAAAATATGTAAAAAGTAACCTCCCCATGTCTAAAACATAATTAAAAGCACCAAGACCACGACCACCTTATAGGTTTCATGGTTTTAATAATATACACCAAGATGCGCCATTAGAACTCAACTAGGGTTAAGGCCTACCATCAATATAATAATCAAATGTGTAAAGAAATGGGGTTCAAATTTTTTCCATGTATATTTTAATTCTTATACAAAAACTTAATTATTGAAACTATCTAATTTTAATGACATTATAAGAATTCATGGTTTTTGAAGTAGTCCAACTCGATTACCATGTCCAATTTGATCAATTTGACTAAAGGCCCTTAATGCTTAAGTGATATGTCTTTTTTTTACGCACCCCCAAGCTCTTTAATGGACTCAAATGTGAATCCAAATTGAAGACAACAGAAAAAACAAGGAGTCGAGGCACGCTCCCTAGCTTGTAGCACTTTGAGGGGTAGAGGGGCATGTTGGAGCTCCAGGATGGGACTAGGAAGAGTGACAAGCATCAACTACTCACACAAAGCTGCACAAAACCAACACAAGGTGGTTAGTGCATAATTGGAGCACTTTTGGTGCTAGGACGAACCATAAGCAAATTCAAACTCATAAGATTCACCATGGCCCAAACTTGGGGGAACCCACCCCCTTCCCTTTTATAGTATACTTTATGCCTCTCCACGAGGCCCACATCCAAATGGCTTTTTGTCTCGGGACTCCTAAGTGGGAGTCTCGAAATTGCCAAAGTTAGGACTCCTGCGACTTTGGGGCCCCATAACTTTGTGTGTAGACCTCTAATTGAGACGAGGTCTAAACCAAAGTTATATCTTTCGTCAAAAGTTGTTCAAAGGTATGTCGCACGTCACCTGTGCGCAAGGAAATCGGGGTGATTCCTGACTTTTAGTGGTCGGGAGTCAAACTGCCAATTTGATTCCCAGCCTTTCTTTTGGCTATAACTTATGTTTCAGATGTCCAAATGGGTCATGCGATCCCATTTTAGACATCTACGTTTCAATAGCTTTTCAATGGTATGAAGAACTCTTTGAGCCATTGAGTTTTGACCCTTACAATCATTCTCTGAACATTCAGGAGTCCACCAAGACTCCAATTCCCAACATGGGAGTTCACTTGGAAGTGTGAGAGTTCTTTCACCTCACACTCTTTTGCACTCCCGGGGGCATGAGAATGCAACTTTTGGGTTTAGTCTTGGCCCACACTCCTGCAAGCCCTTTGCCTTGATCGCGAGCCCAAGGCTATGGTTGCAACACTTTTGATTGGTTCATTTGAATAAAATGACATTTTTTGAATATTTGGTCAATGTGGCATTTAGTCAAATATGACCAAAAGTGAACCTTTTAAGTCAAAATGGACATGGGTGTAGTCAAATGAGACATATTGTCAATTAATACTTATAATCAAATAGGACAATATGTGTACACCTTTAGTCAAAAAAGACAAAGGTGTAGTCAAATGAAACATGGAGCCAAATGGGACATGTACAACCATAAATTTTGGAAAAGAAAATATTACATATAAGTGTTTACAAGTTGTAAGTAAATCACATATAAATAGGTAATTAAGAGGTAGGAAATTAAAATATGGTAGGTAGGTAGGAAATTAAGGTAGGGAAGGTACGTAGAAGGGTAGATAAATAAATAATAGGCCTAAATTAGCATAGTTACATCTATGTGAGCATACATGAACCTAGGTTATATCTTAGGTGAGCTTATGCTAACCTAGGTAAGCCGTGGTTTGCATAGATTTGGTAGCTAAGTAATGTAAGGGTTATGGTGTAGGCTATGTAGGGCCAATGTATGTAAGGCTATATATAATTAGGGCTTATCTAGGCCTACATAGTTTGTATTTAAACTTACATAACCTTTCCATAAGCCTAGAATATAACCCCTACATAGCCTTTACATATATAGGCCCGCATAGCCTCTACAATATAACCCCAATAATATTGGCCTTATGTGTGCCTAGGTACCCCCTATGTACCCCCTAGCTATATATATAGTTTTTACATAGGCCTACATAACCCTTGTATAACTTAAATAACCATGTTTTACTTAGCCTCATATGGGTCCTTATGTAAGCCTAATTAAGTAGTTAATACATAGACTTTACTTAGGCCTATTATATAATGTGCACAACCTTTGTATAACCTTACATAGCCTTTTTTATGTCTAGACATCACCCCTACATATCCTTACATAACCTTTAAATAGCCCTAGGTAGCCCAAAAAACATAAATACCTCCTACCTAGGCCTACACAGCTTAACATAGCCCTTAGATATGCCTAGGTAGCCCATAAATACCTCTTACTTAGGTTAATATATATATATATTGTCTAACATAGCTCCTACTTATACCCACCCTAAGCTTACATAGCCTACATAACCTCTACATAGCCCCTAAGTAAACCTAGGTAGCCCATACATAACTCTTACCTAAGCCTATGTAGCCTGCATAACCTTTACATAACTTTACATAGCCCCTAGAAGTAGGCCTAGGAAGCCCATACATACCTCCTATCTAGGCCTACATTCCTAACATATTCCTTACTTAAACCTTACGTAGGCCTATGTAGCCTAACATAACCCCTACCTAAGTCTACATCTAGCTAATACATAGCTTAGTATAATAATCTAATATAACATAACCTAGGTTAGTATTGATGCATAGGCTAACATATTATGTAGCATGTGTTGGTATAGGTTATAACCTAGGCTAGTTAGTATAAAGTACATAACATAAGTAGCCTAGCCTAGGAATCCTAGTTAGTATGTTTGACACTACCTAACTACATCCTACCAAAATTACTTTCCAACCTTCCTTCTACCTTCATATCTACCTTCCTATGTCCCTATTTATCCTTTTATCTACTTTTATAAATAGTGTAAAAGAAATTGAACATGTCTATTACAATATGTTCACAAATATTTTGACCTCATGAAGGTGGTGGTGTAGTGGTAAGGACTTGACTCCTCAAAATGGAGGTGAGGAGTTCAAGTTCCCACACTTGTAATCTAAGCCACTACCTTAGTTAGGTGGCGTGATCAATTATTTAAATGGGTGACCTAGGCAAGGTGGCTTAGCTACCTACTACCCTACCAAGGTCAAATGGGTAGCCTAACTTCCTAGCTTATGTAGTTAGGTTGATAACTAGGTGGGTTTTTTTAATAATATAAAATCATTTAGAATTAAAATTATTCATTACTTATTAGGGTAGGTAGTTAGGTAGGTAGGCTAACTAGATAAGAGATAAGTAGGTGGATAGGTAAGTAAATAAATAAAATTAATTACTAAAAAAAATTGATGCCCAAATTTTGAACGGTTAGTAAAAAAGATTGGGTCAAAATGACCTAGTTGAAAAGAACATGTTCAATACAACTTGTTCAAAATAATTGCTTCTCAAGTTGAACATTTGTCAATTTTGGGGTTTTTTTTACTAATTTTTGAATTAGAAAAAACCATGAATTCTTGTAATGTGAATCGTTTACCATGACACAAAATTGTAGGCATTCCAATTCAAATTGCAAATGAACTTTAAGATAATCCCTCATAAGTCCATGTTTAACAATTGTGCAATAGTAATAAACATTGTTAACTTTCACAATTTCAAAAGTTGTGGTATTTCACAATTTCACAATGTTGTGGTATTGCCCATAATCCCGAACCAAATTTTGTTTACATGACAAAGATGTCACGACATTGAAAGGTCCATGGGCAATTGAATGACAATTTGTTTAATGACAAAGGCATTAATGAAAGGAGGGAGTAAAACATTAGGGTTTCACAAAAATAAAATTGGGCTATGGGATTTGGGGTTTTAGATTCCTCAAATTTTGGTGTTGTCAAAGATCTTTTATTATCGTTAATGAGTTCCAGGGTTGAAGGTTGTTGAAATTTAGGTTTTCTTGGAGCCAATTTCTTCATTTTCTTCAAAGATTGGGTAAGCCATGAAATGGTTAGGGTTTGTAACATTTCACAACTTGTTTTTGAGTAAACATTAAAAAAATCACAACGAGATGATGAATGTTTGTTAAAGTGTTAGTTTTTCAAATTGACAAATTATTAAAAACTTTTCCTTCCTTAGAAGTGTTGGAAATGATGGATTCTAACACCATTTTTGTAGCTAGAATTAAACCTCATTTTTAAAAAAAAAGGTAGATGTGTTGTTGCTTTTGTTGGTGCTCTTGCTTTAGACCATGTTGGAAACCATGTTCTTGTGTTATTGAATAGATTTCAATCAACATTTTAAAGCTCTTATGCTCCCTCCAAGATGTAGTTGGGCTTGTGTTTCTTTAAACTTTTTTTCATGCCCCATGTTAATCCCTTTTGAAACTTGCACTCATTGTGCACATTCTTTTCACTACTTTCATGGTTCTTGCACATTTTCCTATATGCACTTCATGTGCACAACTGCTCTATGCACTGCTAATAGTTACAAGTAAAAAATAAAAAGAAAATAATGAAAAAAAGGTAGCTTCCACCACCTTTGTAGTTCTTGCACATTCTTTTTTAATGCACTCTACATGCACAACTCCTCTATGCATTTGCATTACTAAAAACTATAAACAAAAAATAGAAAAAGAGTGATGAAAAAATAAATTTCATACAAACTTTTTGCATGAGTAAAACAACTCAACATGAAATTAGTTCCACGCTCAATTGTTGATGAAGAATCAATTTCACCCTTTGTCAGGGCATTTAAGGGTTAGAGTTATGAATTGTGAGTTGAGCAAACATGGGCGTTTGATGCCATGTTTGCACAACTGCATGAATAAGTTTAATATGTGATAAGGAGTTGAGAAGCAAAACAATGTAGAGAGAAAAAGGGGGAGAGTCAACCAAAGTATTGCATCTTTGGCAAACCTATTATATGCTATGCACTGATGATTATATGAAATGATTTTCTTCTATAAAGAAGTTCATTTCATTCACCTATCCCAACATACAAACTAATTCATATATATAACTTTACAAAGTGCAAGAGCAACTATCAAGTGCATACGAAGAGTGAATTGTATGACTAAGCATATTGTCGTGGATCCTTTACAAAATTTAGATGTCCCTTGTTAAGTTCAAGATTGTTGCAAAAGGTTTTCACTCTTCTGGTGAGTAAACTAAATATGTGGGCTTGTACACTTGGCAAACCTTAATAATCCAGAGTTAAGCCATAATCCACTCTTCATTCATCTGTAATCATGTCTTCATAACTGGATCAGAGAAAACTCAACCTTAATCACACCTAGGTAATCAATTCTATTTATACCTTAGCACAAATAATGTTAACCCTTTTGCCAGGGCCTGATGATGTTCCTAATAATAACTTTAGTCAAGTATTAACAGGCACCCAATTAACCGGAACTGCCAAAAAACTCATGTACATATCCAAGAACCAAAAGAACCAAGACCTCCGAAGTTCATCCCTCAAAACTGGGAACTGTAGCTACTCATATACCCGGTTCATATACCCGGAGGTTCTTTTTGTTCCACTTGGTTCAAAAAAAAGGGGAAGAAGAACTAGCCAACACTGGTCAGGAAGTACAAGACCCTTAAATGTCCAATGATGGAAAATGGCAGAGCCAGAGTTGCAGTGCTCTCTGTTTTCCAAACCAGTACTAAGTTACCATGATGTCTGTTTGTACCCAGTTCCATTGTAAGTAGTAGTACTAAAGGCCCATATCTGTCAATCTTTGACTATTGATCCTAGGAGTTCACTCACTCTCTAAACAAACATATCCTCAATTCTTGGGCAAAAGAGTAGTATTCAAGTGATTCATTCAGATCAGAGCATATTAAATGTCAAATTGAGTAATTACTTAAATTTAATTTCAATTAGACTCCCGCCCCTCCCCACCCACCTCCATTACTAAAAAGAGCATTCAATTTGGCAGAAAAAACCTTTGTCATCAAAGAGTTTGAACTCGATTGAAGTTGTATAATGATTTTTTTGATTTTGAGTGCTTTTTTTTTCAAATGGGTTTGTTGTAATTATGCCTGTTTTGTTGTAATGCAATTTGTCAGAGAGAGAGAGAGAGAAAGAGAGAGTAATAGTGGAATTCAATTTCTGTCTCTGTCTCTCTGATCTTCATCAGTGATCCCTCTCAAAGTCATTGTACAACTCAAGGTTTGAAGCAAAGATTTTTCTAAATGTGTCATAAGTAGTAGTAGTAGTAGTACATGGAAGGCTCAAGAGTGCCAAGTGTGTTCCTGGAAGAAACTGTAAGAGAGAGAGCGTTTTTTTTTTGCCTATTCAATCACACATCCAGATTCCAGAGCTCCACTGCAAATGGGTCCAAATTTGTTTCTGTGAGTTCAGAGATATTGTCAGAAGATGTGTGGAGGTTTTTTTAGTTTTACAGGCCTGCTATTTTTTTTCCATTTATTCCTCTTCAATTACACCAGAGGGACACAGAACCCCAAGTTGCTTCATGGGCAAACTTTGAAAACCCAACCTCATCTCATGAATGGATGTTTTTTGTAGGATGGTTTTCAAAGTGGATGGATGAGGAAGAAGGGTCCAACAAAAGTGAGGGGTAGGGGTGTGGGGGGGGGGATGGGACAAAGGTTTGGTTTGAAGAAAGTGCCTGCCTAGTTTATATGCCAGCAAACAAATACTAAATACCTTGGAGACTAGAAATTGGGTTTATATATAGAAACAAACATATATCATGAGTCAGGAGCCTCCTCCAAAACTTATCCCATTTGGATGATGATGATGGTCCAAAACATTGCAAATCCAATTTCCAACAAATAAATAAATAGATAATAAAACTTCACAGCTTCTCTCTTTTCTCTACCCACCCAAAATGTGCAAATTTGTCATGTGTTCTAGAATCTCTTACACTAGGCTAGGTAGTCAGATTTTTTGGCTATTTGAAAGAAAAAGAAGACCTGGACTGGGAATCCCTGGTTAGACATAACCGGCGGTTACAGCCCAAGTCCACATACCCGAACGGCGCTGGATGAAAGCCAGCCGCAGCACCGCGCAGCTGCTGCGCGCGCGCTTGCTCGTTCTCGCTCGCGCGCTTCTGTCTCTGTGTCCCTTGTTTTCTTCGTGTTTTTTCCTCATAATATTTTGCATTTTCTCTACCCAGGCCTGCCAGTAATATGAAGAATGAGCTGCCGGCAGAAGATCTGCAATATCAAAAATGTTCGTCTCTAAGAATCGTAGCTTTGTGTCTCTATCTGTACGTGCATTTTCTTCATCCTTTTGTCTTTTCTCTCATCTGCTTGTTTGTTGCTCTTTAGTTTCTGCATTCTTCCCACCGCCCAAGCTTTGGTAGAAGATTGCAGAATGACCTGCCGTAGTGATAATAGCTGCATTCTCAATCATGTTATTGCTCTCTAGGAATTGCTCTCTCTGCGCATTTCTTCATTTCTGGTCAGCGTCATGATTAGCTTCCAGCAGAAGAATTGTAGCAAAGCAAATTTGCTACATCTGTAGTAGAGTGTGTGAAGAGGTCCATGTACTCGTCAGCTGTTTGAGAACTTTGCACACAGAGAGAGAGAGAGAGAGAGAGAGAGAGAGGAGGTTGGTCCATTAGTACTAGAGTTGTGAGAGACTGTCGTTGCACAGTTCATTTTAGTAAGAAAGTCTTTGTGATCCATCTCAGTATTGGGTCTGTGCGGAAGGGAATTAAACGAGATCAAAGATGCAGTTTCCAATTCTTCGGAGTGTGAAATCCTCTTCACTGGATCTGACCTCTTGGAAAACCTAATGGCAGGAGGAGATCGAGAACTAGAAAGAAACCAACAGTGAGTGAGATTCTTCTTCTTCTTTCTTTCAACTTTTTGTCATGGGTGTCTTACGATTCTTCTTCATGGCTTGTTGCAAAGGTTCCTCTTCTGCTGCTTTCCCCCTGTTGTTTGGTTGGGTTTTTTTTCTGCTGCTATGATTGCTGGTCTAATAATGGGACTTAGGGTCTGTCTGTTCGCTCAGCTCTGGTCTAGAATCTCCACAAGTTTCCTCTTTCTATGTAGTTTGCATGGAGCTTTTGAGGTTCGTATGGGATATGTATGTTGAATCCATGGCCTGTTGTTACAAGTCTCCTCTGTCTTTATCAGAAGATGTTGGTGGGAATGTCAAGCTGCAGTTTGCAATTCCTAAGGGTACGGCTTTCTTGTAGAGTGCATCTAAACTCCTCTAATAGAATGTCTTCTTCTTCAGATGATGCAGAACTATTTGGCAGTATTTTGAATTGCTTGCATTGAGGGGTTTTTGGACTGAACCTGTCATGGAAGGATGTGTACACTTTTCTAGGGTTTGCTGCTGTTTCCAGCTTCTTTTCAGGTGACTGGAGTATGTGTCTGTTGATAAGTATGCTTTGCAGCTCATGATCTTGAATGGGACTTTTCCCTCAATGTTGTATCTGTTTGTTTTGGAAGAGAATGAGAGGAAGACTTGATGTTGCAAAAGGATCAATGCAACTGCATTTGAGATTCCTTAACCATGTTTGTATTGCATCTTGCAGACATGGATCATCATCACCTCCCAGGTCAGTTGTCAAGGTTTGTTTGTGGCTTTGCAATTGTTGCATAAGATCATCCTGCTGGTAGAGACTGGCCAGACTCATGGGAGAAACAACGTGACAGCAAGCAGGGCCTAGGTCCTGCCCCATGCAGTGACCAGAGAAGCATAATATGAGAGGAAGCAAAGAAGGGTCACATTGTCCTATGTAAAGGTCAGAGCATTTCGCCACAATGCCTTCAAGGCGGGTGTTGGATGTCTCCTCAACACTGCCCTTAATATCACCACAAGTTGCTCTGCCTCTTGTTGCATCACCTCCATTTGTAGGCCGGAGAAGCACCACATCCCACAAGACATTGATCTTAAGCTTAGCACTAGCAGGAGGACTCTTTGCAATCCTTGCCTTGGTGCTTATTGCAGTGATTTTGTACCAGCGACTTAGGGCCAGCAAAACCAGTCCTTGTGATGCAAACACATCTGTGAAGCTACGAAAATTCTCGTACAGAGAACTGAAGACAGCCACCTCTGGGTTCAGTGATGCTCAGAAACTGGGGCAGGGTGGGTTTGGAAGTGTGTACAAGGGAGTCCTGCCTGATGGAACTGAGGTTGCAGTAAAGAGGCTTGATGTATCGTCATTGCAAGGTGAGCGTGAGTTCCAGAATGAGGTATCTGTTATAGGGCGCGTGAATTCCCCACACATTGTCAACCTGCTCGGATTCTGTGCAAATGGGAAGCATCGTCTGCTTGTGTATACATTTATGGCAAACCGGAGTTTGCAGGAAGTGCTTTTTGATGAAGATGGCCTGGGAGCCCTTGACTGGGACAAAAGGTTCAAGATCATTCTTGATACTGCTCAAGGGCTGAGCTTTCTGCACTTCATGTGTGACCCACCCATCATTCATGGAGATGTGAAGCCTAGCAACATACTGTTGGACTCCAGCTTCAGAGCAAGGATCGCAGACTTTGGGCTCTCAAGACTAAAATCTGAGTTGCATGCTCCAGAAGGTTTGAATGAGGAGGCTATTCTAGAGTCAATTGAAAGGGAGCGTATTCGTTATGAGCGCATGGCACGAGATCGTGCTCGTCGCCAACGCAGGAGAAAAGAAGCTGAGATGAAGAGGGTGGAAAAGGAGGAGGCTATGGCCATAAGCAAGACAGCACTAGCAGGGGAACAGCAGCTCCCTGACACTGACCATGTTGCTGTCTCCTCACATGTTAGAGTTTCTAACCTAGCTGCAGATAGTGAAGGAATGGGATTAGAGAATATCCAGAAGCCAGCCATTGCAGCAATAGAGTCCCCTGTATCTTGTGAAGAGATCAGATTGGACATTGAGTCAGAAAATTTTGAAAGTGCAGAGGATGGTGAGGATGTAGACAAGAGCATTGCAACAAGCAAGGAGGGAACCCCTACAGAGGAGTCAAGGGCAGCAACTGCATTTGGCACTGAAGAAGGGGAAGGTGAAGGATGGAGCACTATCAGTCCTTCACAGCCTGACTTGGATATAAGTGGTGAAAGCAGTAAGGAGGTGCACTTGTCATCAGTGACTAAGGTGAAAGAGAAGAGGGGGCAAAGGTCATGGAGTCGAGACTGGTGGTGGAAACAGGAAAGCATTGGAGGAGAACTCGGCATGAAAGACTACATCTTTGATTGGAGGGCAGGTGAAAACAAGAAAGTGCCAAAGAGCAAAGATGGGTCACTGAAGGAGCAGCAGGGTGATAGAAATAGTGAGCTCACACATGAGGGTGCTCAAACTGAAAAACAAAGGAAAGCTTCCTGTCGACACAGATCAAACAGCTCTGAATGGATTGGCAACATCATTGGAGAGTTGAACAAAGAAGATAAGAAGAAGGTGGAGAGGGAAAAATCAAAGGGCAGAGAATGGTGGAGGGATGAGTATTGTGATGAGTTGAGTAGCAAATGCAAGGAGCTCAAGAAGGGGAGGTTTTCAAAAGATGACAATGTTGAAGACCTTGGTCTCAAAAGCCATGATCCAAAAGAACGACATGGAAGGAACAAGTCTATTGGTGAATTTAGTGGAGAGCCAAGCCAGAGCAAGCAACAGAAAGCTCAATGGGAGGGCAACAGACGCAGGTCTCGAAGTAGGGAGTGGTGGAGTGGGGACTTTTTTGGCCGGGGTGTATGTAGCACTCCTAGTATGCGAGGAACAATATGCTATGTGGCACCAGAGTATGGTGGAGGTGGGATCTTGTCTGAGAAGAGTGATGTTTACAGCTTTGGTGTTTTGCTGCTGGTCCTTATATCCGGACGACGGCCACTGCAGGTCAATGCGTCACCCTTCACAGATTTTGAGCGGGCCAATCTCATATCATGGACACGATCCCTGGCACAAACTGGCAACACATTGGATTTGGTAGATCCAGCCTTGCAAGGAGCTTTCTCTGCCAATGAAGCTAACATGTGCATCATAGTAGCTCTGCTCTGCCTGCAGAGATTGCCTGCAACACGACCCAACATGGAAGAGATTGTCAAGATCTTGTCAGGGGTTGCAGAGGTCCCTGCTCTTCCATTAGAGCTTTCCCCATCACCTCCTGGTGGACTCTCTTTCAAATCACGTCAGAAGCCCACAGCAGAAAAACTGACTATTGATGCCCCTTTATTGCCTTGAAAGAAGCAGAGAGTTGGGGGGTTAGGTAGAAGAGAACAACATGGACAATAAGATGACCATAATAAACTGGAGGAGGCAAGAAACCATGGCTATGCCCAAGTGTGACTGGTGATACATTGACACCTGTTGGCCCTTAAATCTTAAAAAATGCTGGGCATAAGGTTGGTTGCAAATCAAGCTGCACTCTTTATCATTATTCTTGCACGACTGAAATAGATCTTTTGTTTTGTCCAGTTTCTTGAATGGGTAGTGAAGGACAGAGAAGGAGATGATACATCAGCTGTATAGCTTTTGTTTTTCTTTTATCAAACTGGTATCATTTGCTAATGACAAACTTTGTGGGCTGCAATGAAGTTGGAATTCATGCTGTGGGGATCTGCAAGTGCTATGTATCATGCCGTCTGAAGAGTATTCTGGGAGATGACAGCTGACAATAAGCAGAAGGAGGTCCTTCAAGAAATGGAAGACAGTGTCTGCAAGCAAGCAAGTTAGCATTTCTTCACACCCCATGGCTACTGCCTCCATAACTTCCAGAGGTGGATATGTTCTGATGAGCATTGCTAGGGCAACAGAACTGCTTGTATCTTCACCCAAGGACTTGAAAAAGTTCCTTGGTTCCAAACCTTAACATGACAGATTGACCTCATGATTCCTGTTATAGTTAGCTAGATTGCACGCTACCAAGGTGGCCAGATGTGATCACACGACCTCCTGCAAGATTGGCCATGAATCCATGGACTTAACACTCTGCTTTTATGGTAAAGACTATTGTCATGATCACAGTTTTTACATGCCAGGTCCATAGAAACCTGAGTCCAGTGTAATGCTTGCTGCTGCAAACATGGAGAAATTTTAATTGGTGAAAGTTCTCTGCATGAGTTATTTCTACACCTCCAGAGATCCATATAATTGTCATCAGGCAGCAAAGAACATGTTTGTGCAATGAAGCATATCCAGTGCAATTTGCATGGTGGTTAGGTTGCAAGATTGTATTGATAAGGGAAATCAGCTTGTCTCTACAGAAGGCATTTTAACTTGGTCTATTGCTTGTGATCTTTAGGTTCAGTCCAAAGTTATGGATCCAAGAGCATATGGCAGCAGAATGCAGTCCAGTTATAGTGAGGAATTTTTTTTCTAAACTATTTTGCTTGCTAAATCCTACCAAGTCTGTGCTTAATGGGTTTTAAGACTCAAGAAGGCACAACCAGTAGCATTAGATCATTAATTGATATGATCCTTATTGAAATTCATTCAGAACCCTGCATCAGAACCCTGCATCGTTGCAGCAATTTGTTTTCACAAACTTTTGAAGTTTGTAAGTCATAGAATCCTGAGCTATGACTCTGACAAAATGCATTTCACATGCCACAAATTATCCATCTGTGGTTATGCACAAAAAGGGCCTCTTTCAGGTATTTCACTTTCTTCTTCATTCAGTCTCTCCTTCCATCATGGACAATGCTGTTGCTGCTAAGAAGGACAAACAACAAGTCATTCAAATGAACCAAAGAGTGACTTGAGTCATGAGTTAGATTCTCTTCATCATGAAGTGTTTACTTTCTCTTGGTTTTGGAAACCATTGTTTCTCTCTCATATCCTCAAGTCAAATAAGGAAGTCACTGATTGTAATTTTATATTGTGTCTGATCCTTTTTTAAATGTGCATATTGAAGCTCTCTGTGCTTTTCAAGAACTGATGTGTACCTTACCTACCTACATGCTTTGGCCTAGCAGCTGAGCAACACCAAGTCATGCAAACAGTGGAGATCAACAAACTGAATCAGACATGTTTCACTCAAAAGAATCAGATATGAATTGTAGTTAATATGATATGCAAGATGATTGCTGAAGAATTCCACACCTTTATGCAATGTCACCAAAAAAATGTGCTTGCAAAGTTGCAAATGCAACACGAACACTTTCCAGATTTCACTCAATGTATAAGCATTCCTGATTCCTAGGACAATCCAGTGTGTAAAGGGGAAAAAGGCACCTGATGCTAGAATTCAGTACCCCTGAAAAGGCATGCACTACTTCAACTCTGAAGTTGGTGAGCTGAATGATCTGAATGGTGCACTTTTGCCAGCTCCTAGCAACAAAATGAATGAAACACTGGGAAAACTGATACCAAGCTCAAAATCAAGTAAAGGCACATTCAAATTTATTTCTGACTTCCTGATTCTTGAACACTAGAGCTGAGTAATTTTCAGCAGAGCCTGAGACACATGCAAGGATGAGTCCATCCTTCATGCAAACAAGAATGGACTGTACTGACATATCAGAAAAGTCCCAAATAAGTTTCCTACAGTAATGGTCAAAATTAATGGACAGGGTTTACACAATGGGTTGCCAAAGAGATTGTCTTCAGCAAATACAGGAAAGTAGAATTAAGAATAAGGCATCTCAGTGTTGGATCAGATCTTAGCCAAACAGGACTTCCCACTCCACAGTGAACAGTGACTTCATGATTCAACTGTAGAGGAAGGGACCTCTGTTATGTCAGGAACATAAACTTTGCAACTAACATGTCTGATGAGTACTAAGAAATGCTTTTCCAAATGGACACCTGCCAAGACATCCACATAAAATGGCAGTGCCCAAGCTGGTTGCAGGCAACCTAATCAGATGACCTTCCAATTTTACTCCGTGATTTATATGGTACCCGACTTGGGGAATGATTCGACATGTATCGGGCATCAAAATCACAATCCACACATGCCAACATTGATGCAAGGCTGGGAGATATAGCTTTGTCTTTCAGCTTCTCATACCGTGGTTTTATCCGGTTGTCAAGACTGTAGCCAAAATACTGCACAGCCAACCTTCCAGATTAATCCCTGGTCACAAAGGGGAAAATGAAACAGATGCCTAAAGATGATCAGGAGTTTTGTGCTTGCCTGAGGAAAGTCAACCACTTCGTTGATGGAGCGTTGCATTTCATTGACAAGAAACTCATACTTAGGGGCAAGGGAACCCTCAATGCTCTGGCCCAGCATGGAGGGGAAGAGAACAATCATGTTGGATATGGCAGATTCACTGAGACCAATGTCCTTGAAGAAGGTAAACTTTGGGCGTAGGTTTTTCTCAATGCTGCAGCACATAATCTGGGCATTGCGCAATAATAGCATCTCCATGTCACGCTCTCTGTCCAAACCCATGCTTTGGAAGAATTCCACTACTGGTTTCAGCTTTTCCTCCACATTCAATGTAAGCACCTATCATCCCTCCCCATGTCCATTTACACATCAGAACTTGGTGGACAACAATTTGGTTGACAACAATATGCCCCACCTCCCTTAACATAGTGTCAATTAGTCTGGATTTAGCTAGGGTGTAAACAGATAAAACAATTTTAGCCTGTTCCCAGGGAGAGAAAGACCTGGGGAGAGGTAGTGATAACTTTGCCCAACATCTCAGGCTTGACACCAAGCTCGAGAAGGTAGTCCACTGTAGGCTCCAGGCCTGGAATTGTGTAGCCCAGCAGCTGTGGTCGCCGCAAAATTACTTTCCCAAGGTCTTCTTTCTTTACACCAAGAGTAAGCAGATAGTTGATAATTGGCAACATTTTGCGTTTGGGGTCCAGCACCAACACTTCAGCATAACGTTTGACCAACTTTGCCACATCACGTGGGCACATCAAGCTCTGTAGATATTCCACTGTGGCTTTCATACTGTCTAGATCATAGTTCAGGATATTTGGCCGCCTTGCCACTGCCTTGCCTAAGCCTGTACCTAAGCCTGCACTCAACAAAAAGTCTAGTTTGGCCTTGAGATTCTTCTTTGTCACATCTGAGAACAGTTCTGGCACCTTCTTCAGAATGCGTGCAAGTTCATCAGGTTGAACACCTGCAACCAGCAGGCACTGCACATTGTGCTGGATGCGTTCTATGGGATGACCGAGAAGTTGAGGCCGGCTTGCTAATATAACTGGCACCTCATTGGCACTTATGCCCACTGACAGAAGGTAATTTCTCAAGTCCCTGATCTGCTGTTCTGTGCAAAGCAAGAGTCTCGGCCACTGTAAACACATGCTCACCAATGTATCACGATCAAGGCCTAAGCTGTCCATCAGATAGTGCCAAACCCGCCTTACATTGGTGGTCTCTGCCCGCAGCACACCTGAATCCTTACCCACTACCAGCACAATGTCAGCATGCTCCAGCCCTAGGTGCTGAAGAGTGCTTATCCACTCTGCAATCTGCTCTTCAGTCATGCCAGCCCCCTGCTCCACACACTTTGCCAGGGCTGTGCTACGGACTCCCATTGCTTCAAGGCTTCGACCCACATGTTCATCCATCATCTTCACTTCGGTCACCACTGCCTTGACTTTCCTTGGACCCACCACATCCAGTTTGTCCTTGCCCAATTTTATGTTTGCTGACAGAAGTGTCACCTGTCTTGCAGCTGGCTTCCCCACACCTCCTGCCTCCCTTGGTGCTTTGTCTGCTTTCTCAGACCAGCATGCCACAAACATAGGGGCAACCTCCTCTATCAATACAGCCTGAGACCAAATTTGGACACAGACAGTCCCTCCATGATAAACGTTTTTCTTCTCCAGAAAACTGGGCAATTTTCTGCTTTCTGAAAGCTTGGGAGTGAAATAAGAAGCAAGACAAATCTGCTTTTGAGCTCCGTAATGCCACATAGCCATCCCAGCAAACTCTGGTCTTGTGCTTGCTCTGCTCCAGCCAGCTTGTGACAGCAGCTGCAACGACTGCATTTCATACATAGTGATTGGAAGTATCCAGGAACAGCCAGATCTTTCCCCAGGAAACCAATTTTGCTCTTTATGTCTACTCACTGATCCTATGCCAGCAGATGCAATGGCACCTGCCATATCTTCATTTCTTGTTGATGCATCCCCCTTTTCTTATACAGTATCAAGGCTAGCCCTTCTCCACACAACTGTGGTGCTACAGGTACTCACATTGTGGTTCATAAACTCTGCCAGATTGACAGATGACAAACAAGTCTGCACAAAATTGCCACATACTAAAATCAGAAAAGATGTAGCACATATATATATGTTTGCAAAGATACTATTGCAAGAATGCCATCATCAATTCACATCTTCAATCTCTCTTTCTCTCTCTTGCCTAGAAGAAGACTACTGGCACGACAGTTGTCACCGGGAGCCAAGAAAATGATAAGAACAATCTTGTCACACTTGAGAGTGAGAAAGCAAGCTTCTTCATCGAGCCACCTTGACCTTCCTACGGCTTCTGATATTCTAAGACAACGAACTCCTCCTCGCCGTGATGTTCAAATTCTCTCTTGCATCTCATCTAGCGTCCTACAAAATGTTCCTCCCACAAGGACTCTGGATTCTCGGTCTCTCTCTCTGGATTCTTTTCTAATCCTCCCCCTCTCAAAGCTACATTCTCAAATACTAGCACAGTTTCGTCAAAACTCCATCAAAAGCTCTCCCGTTTCTTCCCACATGCGATGCACATAGTAACGAATCGAAAATTCTCTAAGGCACGAACTACTTCCTCCTCGCATTGATGTTCAAAATTCCCTCACTGCATTTGCTCTAGCGTCCTCCTAAAATGGTCCTCCTCCCGCAAATTACTCAGTCAAGAACTTGACATGAACTTATCTCGTCCTCTCTCTTTCGCTTTCCCTCTCTTTCTCTCTCTCTCTCCCGACTCTGGATTCTCGGTCGCTCTCTCTCTTTCTCTCGCTTCCGACTCTCTTCTAATTCTTTCCCTCTTAAAGCTAGCTTCTCAAGTTAGTACTAGCAGAGTTTCATGAAAACTCCATCAAAAGCTCTAAAAGTTTCTTCCCACCTGCGATGCACATCGTAAAGAATGGAAGGACAAGGCGTCAGTACGGGAGTGAGGCTTTTGTGCGTCATTACTTACCTGGAAGGAAGGAAAATCGAGCGATCCGCCATCGCCAAAAAGCATCGCAAGCGGTGGGAGCGCAGAGCAGAGCAGCGAGCGTCGTCTTCTCCGTCGGGATAGGCCTGTCTCTTGTCTCTTGTATTATCCTCTTCACAAATTCGAGATCCCGAAACAAATACAGAAGTCTTCTTCCCAGGTCCCAATTTGGAGGGAGATATGCTTATCTGGATTCATTCAGTTCGTCGCCCAACTAACAAGTCTCCGGACAGAATTTTGAGATCCTAATATTTCCAAATCCTAACATGATGTGATGATATGAATTGAGGTCCCAATACTTCTAAAATTATAATATGAAGTGAAACTTCCGGGACCTGGATCGAGGTCCCAATAAATTCCATTTCCTAGCATGAAGCTCCCAGTATTTGGATTGAGGTCCTTAAATATGCACATCCCGGGTCCCAATTTGGAGATATGTGGATCTGGATTCAGTTCCTTGCCTACCATCAGCTATCAGTGCAAATTTTGAAGTCCCAATGCTTCCAGATCCTCACATGAGGTGAAGCTTGTGGGGATCTTGATTGAGGTCTTGATATATCCAAATCGTAACTTGAAGCTCCTGGGATGTGGATTAAGGTCGCAATAAAAATCTAAATTTTACCATGAACTTTCTGGGATCTGTATTGAGGTCCCAAAAATCACATTCCAGGTCCCAATATGGAGATATGGGGATCTCAAAATCCTAACATGACGTGACGATTTTGGGACCTAGATTGAGCTCCGATAAATCCAAATCCTAACATGAAGATCCTGGGATCTGGATTGATGTCCCAATAAAATCCAAATCCTACCATGAAGCTCCTGGGATCTGGATTGAGGTCCCTATAGGAATCCAAAAGTCCACAAATATGCACATCTCAGGTCCCAATTTGAAGATAGGCAGATCTGGATTCAGTTCCAGGCCCAACCAACGCCTCTCCATACAGATTTTGAGGTCCCAATACGATTCGAATCCTAACATGAAGCTTCCAAGATCTGGATTTGAAGTCCCCAAATACGCACAAGTTTTGGTTCATATTATTCATGCATTCCAAAAGCCCATCCCCAAATAAAAAGGCATGAAAAGGTGCCTTTTTCAAGGTTTTCTTTTCCAACATCACATTCAAGACCATATTTTCAATATCTTCTCCACCAATTTGCATTCATTTCTTTTCAATTGAATCTTAATCTGATTATTGAATTGAATGTAGTTGAATTGGAATTCAATTCAATTAAAATTTCAATATTTTCATTCGAATGGAATGCAATTTTCACAAAATCAATCCTTTTTTTTCCATCAATTGATTAAAAAAAATTGGTAGGACATGGTAGCCATAAAGCCCAATTCGTTAGGTATATATGTTCATTCCATTCACAAAAAGGCATATAATTACAATGTTTAGCTAAATGCCCATGTTTTAAGAATGTAGTGAATTGTTTGAAGGATGGGCATCATGCACGAATCCTACTATGCAATTTAATTTAATCCTTTTTGGACCCTACCTTGGACCTTAGCTAGGATCTTGGTTCTTCAAATAATGAGCTCTTGTGTTGAGATTTTTAATTTTTTTTTGGTTTGAACCAATTGTTTTTCCCTCCAAAATGATGCCATGTAAATTTAGCCTCAATTTGTGACTTTTTTTATCTTGGACCCTCATCCAAAGGAGGTGGGTTCAATTTATTGCTCTCAGCCAATAAGATTGTTCTATTTCATTGGACCTTGGATCCTCATTTAAAGCGGTCTTAAGTTTACTTACTTTTGTCATTATGTCAATAATATTTCTTGAAGACAATTGAAAATTAATTTGCATGCATAGTATAGTGGGTTTGGAGGAGTTGAAAGCTTTGCATGTCATAGAATGGGTAGACCTTTGAAAACAAGTGGAAACTTGACAACCCTAAATTAGGATTCATAAGCCACTAGTGTAGCTTATGTTGTTGGCCCAAGTATGAATCGGTTACCCAACTAAATTTTCCTTCCAACATTATTTTTGTAATTTAATTGAATTTTTCATGACAAAAAATTGCTCAAATTTCAATATTTTCAACACCTTAGGTCTAAAAATTTTCAAATCACTTTCATTAAATCCTACTCATTGAGAGTTTTTCAACAATATCAAGAGTGTGCCCAAATTTTTTATAATTATAATTTTTGATTTAAATGAAATTTTAGAGAAAACATTGTTCAATATTCAATAAATTCCTAAACCCTAAACCACCTAGCATAATGTCAAGGTAGGTGTTTGTAGTAGTGTATTTCTTTTCTCTCCTTTTTAACATTGAAAATTGGCAAAATTGGGCAAATCTATGTTAGAAAACAAAAAAAGAATTTAAGAAATCTCAATTTATTTATCAAAAAATGAAAAAAAATTGCCAAAGAAAAACCATTGGTTTGAAAATGAAACCTATCCAAAAAGACATTCTTCATGCTTTGTGAATTTCTCACGATTGCCAACCCACATAAATCAAATTCAAGTTTAAAGGGGAGCTAAAATAGAAGAAGTGCAACCAAATGTAGTCTTTAAAGATTCTAGAACATGTTGGCACATAAGATGGAAAGGTATTGGTTGATTTTTGCTTTTAATCAAAGCAATACATACCCCACAAGGGCCTCACCGGGTCTCTACGAAATGTATACAAAATAGCTTAAGGTCTTAGGTAACTAACTTTGTAGTGGATAAGTATTCTAGGTGAGTATGTAAGAAAGGCAAGTGGTCACTAGGGAACTAGGTAAGTAGGTAAGCTATGGCTACTATGGTGATTACTAGGTGAGTAGATACAAGTTAGTACATACCTAACTAGTGTGGTTAGCCATGGAACAAGGGTACAATGCAAAAGTATTTCCTGTTCACCTGTCATCCATCTGGTGCACTGGGAGGGGGTGCTGGCTCAATCTGGCCCAACTTGGGATACCCACTTTTATTACCTACACAATTAGATAAATGCAGTCTAGAGTTTCTTAGATACTAGGAGTGCTTGATGTGCCAAAGTCTGAAACCTTTATCATTACTACTAGGATGCAGGGGCCACATATTTCCGCTCATGGCTCTCAAGGGATGGAGAGGGGAGGGCTCCAGCCAATCACGAATTACCGAATCAAGCATGTGCGGACACCAATTATTTTATATAAGTAGAAAACTAGGCTATGTCTCCAGAGTAGAGCCTGTGCCTTCACTAGATCGATGGCCTGCATGAGCCTCTAGCCAGATCACAAAGGCTGTTTCACACTGTGGCCTTGCCATTTTACATTATCTTAAAGCAAAAGAAGAATTATGGAAACTAAAATATTTTGCCATGCAAAAATATAATCTTCCAAAAATCTTCTAAAAGAAACCAAAATCCTTCAAGATATATCATAACTCTATAACTAATCTCAAGTTCCAACACAAGCCAAAATATCATCTTTCAAAAATCCTCGTATCAAAATAGACCTATTATTTATTACCCTAGGGGCCAAAATCCCTTAATCTACTATACTCTATAAAATGAATCTAAACATAATATCCTTGCCTTGCCTTGGTAGGCAAGGCCAACAAATTGCACGTAGGCTTCCACCACACCACCACCACGTTCAATGTCATTCTTTTGATGCGGTTCGAGCTTTTTGCACTCATGTCATATCTGACTTACAACTTGTCCATGCAAAGTAATAAAAGCTGAAATTAGATCAGAGTTGCATCCAAGGAACATGTTTCCCTCCCCACCATGAAACCTCAATTGCTTAAGGTACTGTACCACTGAATTATGTAAGTAAGTCTTTCATCATTAATGAGCAAAAACTAGTCTTGTAAGGTGTACTGCTACTGCAGGGCATTAAGCTAAAAAAATGGGTACAAGTTAAAACCCATTTATGATCATCAGACTGACACCTAAAAAGCCACCAATATCCTCTTGTAACTTGTAGCTTGTAAGGTGAGCTCTGCTGAGAAGTGTGTGTGATTCCAAGTAATGTGAACTTGATGTTTGTCTTAGAATAAACTCTATGCACAAAATCCCTCCTTACTGAAGGTAAGTAAAGTAAGTCTTAATAATTGAGTATTTAATGGATGTTAAATTGCTTCTGATGTATTTGGAGGGCACTTTATGAATATCCCTCCAAGAAAAGATCCCAAAAAAAGAGGAGAGATGTTACACCTAATTCCCAAGAGACTAGAGTGGGATAGATTCTTAAGAGAATGCGCAAGATGTAAGATGCCTCTCCCTCTTGCACCTCATTATCTATGGATGTTAAGGTTCATAGTAACCTTTGTATCGTGCTTTACAATGGGCAAAGCTCACGGGTCTGGTTATTCCTGAGATGCAGGGCTGGATTTGGGTACAGCCTTGTCCTAGGCCCCTTGTTTTATTTTGGGAATCCTCACCCTTGGGCTTTAACCTTACACAAAAATGTTACTACATGCCTTACTACCTGGGATGGTTTGGGAGCAAGGTACCTAATAATTTATTGTTTTTTTGTCAGTTATGTTCAACAATAAAATAATAAAATAATAAGTTACAATTCAACATTGTACTAAACTTGGGCTCTGCCCTATTTTGCACTACCGACTTTTTTTTTTTATTTTCTTATATTCTGATAAGGTTTTCAATAATTCATCATTAGTTATGTCAATTTAAATTCATTTTAAATTAATATAAATATCATGGACATGGAAAAGCATTTGTTAATTTGTCTTTTCATATCCATGGTGGTGATGAGTACGGGAGAAGAGTGAAATAGTTATGAGGAAAAGAATGAGATAGTTTAACTTGAAAACAAATCATATCATAAGTAAATATGAATTGTTTTTGGAATTGTTTATGGAATCTACATATGAATGACCATATGATAGATTTTTAAAAATCGCCCATGTATACTAGTTCCTTGTTCCTCTCATCACTAGAATCATGAAGCGATTGTGCATGAGTGGATTCATTTAGATTTTCGACATGAGAACCATGTCTTTTTCAAAAAAATTGACAATTAAAATAAAATAAAATTAGTGCCTAATCAGGCTAGGTAATATGGTAGTATTTCAGAATGGAGAGGAAGAAGGTTGTTAAGAACTTAACTTTTCATAGCTGTCAAAAAAGTTGCTTAAGATGTAAAGGTTTGATCACTGGTTGTCTGGAAGCACACTAAATAGAGGTCCACTTGATCACTAAAATGATTCAAATTGTTTAAAACAAAAGTATCTTACAATAAATTTTAATTTTATTATTAAAATTTTCAAAATTAAAAACCCAAGCAACAAACCACTAAAATTAAATTAATTATTCAACATTCATGTGCCAAATCCACCAAGATATTACAGTATTCTCTTAGACAAGTTTTGATAGGCATAGTTAAGGTCAAGAAAGTGGAAGCAAACCATTTGGAGCCTCTCTACCCCCATAAATAACGGCAACAAAAACCCTCTGTTTGAATTGACACCGGTGTTGAACAACAAAAAGGGTATTGCTCACAAGAATGAAACTCTCTGTTCTTGAAAAGCCTGACAGGATTTCACACTTTGCGAGGTGCTCTCTAGATGCACACTGGAGAAATCGGAGGAGGTCTTATGTTGAGGAAAGGCATGTTCAGAGGGGCTTAACCAACTGCCATTGTTCCCATAACCTAAGACCGATGCCCTCTGGACCTGCCCAGACTTACACAGAAGTTTTTACTATTTCCAAAGAGCTAAGCCTAGTACTCAAAACTTTGTGGTGGAGAGAGAGCTTCAGAGAGTCACACACCACACTCTTTCCCAAGACAACTGAAATTGTCAAATACCCAGGAACAAATGCACATTGCACAGTAGTGTTGAGCAGGTACTTTGCTTTTGTTAATAACTGCCAGTTCTGGTATTTTAAATATTTCAGAATCAGAGAACTGTTGGTTCTGGTTTCTTGAAAAAGAAGAGAAAATCAGAATCAAGGTTATTTCCAATAAAACCTCAAAGAACATGTGAGAACCCTGGTTGTTGTATGTTTGAATGGTTATTAATTTTTTGAGAACTGTGATTATGAAACCTTAAGAATGGCTTTCATAACCACTGTGGGTCTGTTCCCATTTTCAACAGCCACCCAACAACTGGTACATACATTATTGACAAGAAGTAATAAGAGAACAGAACATGGCCAAGGATCAGAATGTAAGCCACACTGCGAACATGAAAAAATGGACAGGTTTGGGTGCATGTGATCTGCAAACTTCACAGAGCAACAGACTTTGGCAGCAGCATCAATTTCTTCATACAAAGCAGCAGAGACACTTTCACCATAAAAACACATTTTGGTCACCTACTCTAGGATTGTACAATTGATGGGCAACAATACTCTATCCATGTTTTTTTATCCATGAATACCACACTTTGTTGGATCTGTGTAGGGAAACAGACTCCAACTGTATACTTAACTTTTGTAAGCACCCAAGTTTCTACTTTAAACCATGCGAACAACATGACCATAATTTTAAAAAGCAAACTGTAGAGGCCACTTGAATGTGTTCATCTTCTTAATCTTAAACGAGCTGTTGAATCCATCCATGACAAAAGAAAAGAAGTTTTGAGCCTTTTTTTGAATTAGGAGCATCCGGGCAACTCCATAGGATGAAATGGACTTGATGGGTCATCAATGTAGAACTGGTCATGTGGACTTGGTGATTTGGCAATGTGAAGGTGACAATTTGACAATTTGTACTTGGCAAACTAGTGAAGTGGATGTGGACTTAGCGAATTAGCAAAGTGGATTTAACAAAGAAAGAAAAGTCATCACCTGGCAACAACCTTTTTTCTGGCTATATATAGCCCAAAAAGAGAAATTACAAATTTAAGTGCTAAAATCAAGTGCTTTTTGAAATTTACAATAGCCAGAAGTCAACCAATTTTTTAGAAAACTCACCAGATTTCTAAACATGGTTCAAGTAGGTAGCCAAAACCAGGGAAGGATGTTTTTTAAAAATTTACTTTCATAGTTAGCTGGTAACCAAATTTGACTAAATCTTCCTATGCATGATTGCCATTTTTGGCTACATCACAAAATAGAGGAGGGGTGAAAAAAAACATTGCTTGACAAAAATAGCCGAGCAAAGGGGATTCCATAATACCACACACCAGGACATAACATACATTTATTATTATGATTTGCTTCATGATCAGAACACACATAACATATAAATTATACTTGATCATAGCAGCATCAGGCTCCCTGTTGGTGCTGAATGAGGAGTAATGTGCTATGAATGTTGCGGCTTCAATGTTGTTGGACAAGGAGTACTTTGGCACTGACAGTTTTTGCTTATCCGAGTGATGAGCATTGAGTACGAACTTACTTTACTTACCTTCACACTGCCAACCAGCTATCATGGTTTTGTGCGGACAGCTAACACTTTGGTTGAAGATTTGCAACAAAACTCCTTCCCTTCCAGTGTTACAGTAGCCTAGAAGGTAATGAAAGCTCAAAACTGCTGAAGGAAAAATTAGTTAATTAAATTTATTTTTATTTTTAATTTTAATAAGAATATAAGAAATATTCTATAAAAAAAACTGGTGAAGGAAATATTATGGGATAATATGATGTAATTATTAACTTAATTCCAGGGATCAACCTTAAGGTACATAATTCTCCAAAGACCTTTTGGTGACAAAGTTGAGATCCGAATGGTACTAGAGCAAAATTCCGAAGAGGTTGTCAAATTTTGTGACAGCATCTTAAGGTCCTTGGACAAGAGCATTACCAGAAGGTGGGATTGCAGCCTCTTGTGACCCCTTCCTTCTTAGGGTAATGCCCTTGTCCGAGGGCCTTACCCTATGCACTTTCTTCTTCTACCATTTTTTTTTTGGTGGGGGAGGGGGGGGGAAACTGTGGAAATATTGTTGAATCCTTGAACCTTTGAATTAAACTGGGGTTAAACTGGGGTTAAAAATAAATGCTGGTATTAACTCTGCTTAAAGTATATCAGCCATTATCTTTCTCTCTCTTCATAAATCAACAAGCGAACGTGGTCAAACGAAAATACCCCATGGATGAGAAAATTCATTTTTAAGGTGGGAAATGAAAAGCGAGACTACAACGTGAAAAAAACAAGAGAGTACATAAACCCATACCCATTCATCCACCTATCCATGCATCCATCCATCCATGACTCCATTCGTTCACTGGGCTATCGTGAAGACCCAAAGTACATTCCACGATTGACGCCACGTGACGATGTCGACGGTGGATGAGAAACTTCATTTTTGAGTTGGAAATAGAAACTGGGACTATGAAGTGCAAAAAAGAGTACATTCATCTATCCATATATCCATCCATCTATGCATTTTGTTCATGGGGATGTCGTGGAGCCGCAGACTAGACACCAGGATTGACGCCACGTGGCGATATCGACGGGCAGAGTAGAAAGTGAGCCTACCAAAGAGAGGCAGTTTCTGTTGTGTTTTCTCGCCTTCTGTGTGTTTCTTCGCGGATTTGCGCATCAAACCAATTGGCCGCTTATCGCGCATCCCGGAGTATCGTCGCGACGCGGAATTGCACTCGAAATGGAGATGAGTTTCCTCAGGTCATGAGAGAAGGGAGAGGAAGAGAGGAAGAGAATAAGAGAGAAGTTTTGTCTATGTACAAGACACAGATACAGACAGAACGAGAGACTCACAGACAAAGAGAGAGAGAGAACGCAGTTTTCATTTCGTCCAGACGAGAGCGTGGAGGATCAGTAGTAACGGATTTGAAGCAGAAGATCCACCGAATTTCCCCTTCTTCATTCCTGAGGTATGAGATGGCTTTAGAGTTTTAAGAAAGGATTTAGTTATAGAGAGAGAGAGAGAGAACAATAAGGGACGATTGTGTATGCTTTCAGACATGAGACAGTTGTTGTTGAGGTTATGGAAGAAGAAGGTTGTATAGTACATGTGTTCCTTTGTTTCCTTACAGCAGCAGAAAGGAAATGACGGCGCAGACAGAGCCCGTGTGTAACAACAGTTGTAGTTCCACCAGTAGGTAGTACTGCAGGTTGTTGTTGTTGGCGGGAAGCATAGTGGCCGGATCGGGGATTTGAGAGAGAGAAGGAGGAGAACGTATTCATCGGAGCTGATATGAATGCCAGGAAGTTGAGTGTAGGATCGCGTGCTGTCTTCTAGCATCAATGCATTAGAAACAAGCTCTAATCATTTGCTGGTGCATTCAGTGTTCTGATGATTGGCAATGCCATGAGGCCTCTAGTCTTTTGCTGAAATGCTTGCATAACTGGAGAGGAGCTTCTTTGCTTCAGGGGTTTGTTTGTATTCTTATTCATGATGAAGGTGATGGATGGATGGTTTAATGCTTTGTGAGTGACATTCACAAGGTTATGATGTCACATGATGGTTTCCTTCAAGGAGTTATTGTGGAGTTTTCTCTGCAATCTTAAAGTACATATGTGTGCTTTATTCAAGATGTAAGGGTGCTTTGTTCTCTTTTGTTGCTTGCTATAAGAGAGCCCTTTCTTTCTTTTGGGTCATCAAAGGAGATAAAGCTTTTGCATATAGCTGTGAGAGCGTTTTGTATCCAGGACATTTTGATTTCTTTGTGGTGTCAGTTCTACAGAAGAAGAAACTATTTTGAAGTGGAAAGAAGAAAGTTGCCAGGAAAAGCTGTAGGCTTTGGATTGAAGTTGCAATAGAAAGTGCACTAGATTCAAATGGGGAATGGACAAACCAAAGAAGAGCAGTTGTACCAAGCAGTTCAAAGTGGGAATCATGGCACTGTCAAGGCCCTTCGACGAGAGGGAGCTTCTTTGGAGGTAACTAGTGGCAAAAAACTTTTGAACTGAGTGGGGTGCTACACGACCCAACTGCGTTCTCTAGGCCTTGCAATTTTCAAACAAAATTTTTCTTTGCTGAGCTCACATAGATCTACATGTTGAGTTTTGTGGCAAGGAGAAGAAGAAAGAATAGGGGATCAGGAACCTGGAGAGATTTATGTTTGTGATGTGTTTTTTGCAGTGGGTTGACAAGGAAGGGCGGACACCACTCATTCTAGCTTGCACACGAGGTGACTTGTTTGAGATGGTCTTAACACTCCTTACCCTTGGAGCCAATTTGAAGGCATATCGGCCTGGTATGTCTGTTGCATTCAGACCCTTTCCTTGAAGATGCATGCTATTTCACTGAATTGAGCTCCCATTCCCTGAAGATTGGGCTTGATACTAACCATCATGCTGGTAGTAGAGGTCAATTTTGGCATGTTTGGGTTCTGAGACAGTTTTGGTAAATGTGCATAGGGACACATGGAGGTATGCCTATACATCATGCTGCAAAGCGTGGGCTGGACAAAACTGTGAGGGTACTGCTAGATAATGGAGGTATCATCATCTTGCCTAGTCTCAAGAGCTGCAATCCTTACATTCCCACAGTTTTGCAGTACCAGCCCAACTGAATGGGAATGATGGTGCTGTGTAGCTGATCCCTTGGCTGCGAATGATGATGGCATGACACCATTGGATATGGCACGGAATCGTGGTCATGCTTCTGTGGTACGCATGATTGAGGTATAGTACTCCTGTTTTCAGTGCTTATTCCTCTTTGTAATATTGCTTGGAGCATGGAATCATTGAATTTTGGAATTGTACAGCAAACCTTAATTGTAATGAGATCTTTGTACATGTGTATACACATAGCACCCTTTTTCTGCATCTCTTGCTGTATAAAATGAGTTCCAGGTCAGTTAAAATGAGTTCTTTGTTTTGGTGTGCAGGATCGGATCTGTCTTTTTAGTGGTGTGGTGCGGGAGCTTGCTGGGCCTGGGTTTCTTGAAACACTTGCACCTCAGTGGGTGACAAAAAAGATGTGAGTAAATTTTTGTCACATCTTCTTCCTTCCTGTGTGTTTCTGGAGTGGATACGTTACAGAATTCCAGTAAGAATTAGACATAAGTTGTCCAGATTGGTGGTAAATATCTGTTCTCAAAATAGATATGGCCATGAGTCTCTTAAGAGGGGTCAGTTTTGAGGTGGTGCACATACACTAAGTGAAAAGGTGACTCTATGTGGGGTAGTTGGGTTGTAGTGCTGCCAATAGAATTGGACACAAGGAGACCTCCCCGTTTTGAGCTTGTTGTCTACCAGTCCCCAAAGGTAAGTCTGATGCCTGAAGCTGGTGTCTGTTGCAATTGTCAGGTATGGTACTATGTCAGTATCATGTTTAGACACCTGGTAAGCTCTTTTTGCAGTATTATTGGTGCAATATGCAAGTGAGTGTGCTCTGGGCTTGAACCTCACACTTGGGTTGTAACAACAGGTGAGCCTTTGGAAAGGAGGGGGTTCTTCGCCTGGGTCTCATGCTGCTGGATTCTGCAATGTTCGTAAGCTCTACAGGATAGGTCCACTTAGAAGTTCTAATATCTGGTTAACTGTCCCATTGTTGCACCTTGATTGTGGGGAGTAAAATGAACTGGTTTAAGTCACTATATCAGCATTATAAGAGCATGCTTGTTGATGGCAATAGATACAAAGGTTGTCAGGAGACATGTATCTAACAGTGCGATGTGGGATTTTGTCACATGCTAGGTTCCTTTACCAAGAACTATTATCCCACTAGCCAAGGCTGAAGTGGAGGAACCAAAGTTCAGCTCAGCTGATCCTGTTTTAGTTGTCACTGACAAGAAGACAAGTAAGAGCTTTGTGTGTTCGAACACTTAACACACTATATTAGTCTTTTGTAGATGTGGAAGATGTCAACTGAGTTGCCCTTCTTTAGTTAATAGGTAGGGGCTATTAGCTAGAATTGATACATAGGACGCTTTTGGACAAGCCCACTGTGGTTGCGGACTCTGTGTATATGGAGGATGGGCTTATGAACCTTACAGTTAAATATAGTTGATTGGATTTCTATATGGGTTAGACTGTGATCATGGGTGTGTATAGAGTGTGTCAGTCTTCCACAATGCCAAAACTTACTGTTTCCTGTTGGCACAGAAACAAAATACAAATTTCTTTCAGAACAGGAGGGTGAAAAGGGGCAACTGGAGCGTCTATACAAGGCATGCAAAGGTGTTCCACAGGTACTGTGTCCACTGTCTTAGGTTTTGGAATCAAATCAGTGGCTTTGTTACAATTGCTCTTTATGCAGATTCCATACCATATGAAGTCAGGACTCTCAGTGAGGCCAATTGCCTGGTGGCTTGTTGTACAGGGATGAAGTCTTCTAAACATTGAAACAGCACAAAGACTTTTGTAATTCTAGAGACTTGAAATAGTTTGAGGGAAAGTTTAGAAGATCAGATGGGCACAGAAATTGTTGCTGTCTTTCTTACACCCTTCCTATTGCAGTCACATTTGGACAAGACTGCTCATATGAGGTTGCTTTGATCAGCAAGATGGTGAATGGGACTTTCTTTCACGTGACTTTCCTCTGAAGTTTTTGTCATGGCTATGTAGGCAACAAATGCAGTGAATGGACAAGGAACACCATCACAGGCTGTCTTGCAAGGATTGTCATCACTCAACCGTCCGATGATCCAGCAGAGCCTGCCAGCCTCCTCGCAGGAAACATCTGCCATCTCTACACCTATGCATCAAGGTCCTAGTCCTGGCAAACGTCAAATGGCAATGGAGCTACCTCATGATGCTGCCTTGAAGATGGCTATTGATGCATCTATACGCACAGCATCAGAGGAGGGTGTGCAGTTATCTTCAGGTGAGCTCAGAGATGGGCAGAATAGGCATTGGGGATCCTCTGATTCAAAAGCTAGAATGTTATCAGATGCTGGCAAGTTTGGAGGATGGGGGAGTGATGAAAAGCAGCAGTCTGCTTATAATGGCCGGTCCTCTTTATCAGCAGGTGAGCTCAGAGATGGGCAGGATAGGCGTCGGAGATCCTCTGATTCAAAAACTAAAATGTCATCAGATGCTGGCAAGTTTGGAGGTTGGGGTGGTGATCAAAAGCAGCAGTCTGCATACAATGGCTGGTCCCCTTCCAAGGAAGAGGCAGGACCAAGCAGGGTCCAGAATTCCCCTGGAGAACAGCCTAGACGGCCTGTCCCTGAATCAGAAGTGAGAACCCAGCATTCTCCCCCAGCTCACGCACAAGCACCTGTTTCTGACCTGCCATTACCAGCACTGGCAACACCTCCATCAGCACCCCCTCTTCCTGCTGATTATATAGCTTTAGAAAATAGTGATCCTGGGTCAATTTGTTACCCTCCAATTGATATGACATCAGCTCGAGGAGATTTGTCTGCAGGACACATATCAAATGAAGCAGCAGCAGCCACATCATCTAAAGGTGGTGCAAGCCAATGTGTGGTATGCTGGGATGCACCTGCAGAGGGTGTCTGCATTCCATGTGGCCACATGGCAGGTTGTATGAATTGTCTGTCTGAGATCAAAGCCAAAAATTGGGGCTGCCCTGTTTGCCGAGCAACAATTCAGCAGGTTATCAGGGTATATGCTGTCTGATTGTCAACTCAATCTCAGTTCATGTATATTTTAGGCTATGAGCTTGCATCAAGGTTGGAAATACACTTAAGCATTCATAGAACAGATCACTTCAGACTGGAAGGAGTAACTAAATGTTCTGAGTTCTCTTCTTAAGGGAAAATTGATGTGGATAGTAGTGCATGATTCAGTTGACTAAACCTGTCTGTGGTGAGAGTAGCAAATGTCTATTTGATGCAGTTCATTAATCCTACCTGGGGAGTCTTCTGCTGGGCACAGATTCAACAACACATGAAACCAGGAGGCAACTAGAAAAATTATGGTCCATGTCTACATGTCATGGATACTAGTTCTAAAAGTCTCTTAACAAGATGCATAGCATGTTTACTTTCACCACTACTGCAACTGGCTTGTGGTAATGGGGATCACCTAGAAAATTGTGATGTGCTGTGCACTTGAGTGAAAAAAAATTCTTTGCTTTTCTTCTGTGATCTGTCTAGAGGAGAGCTGCCCTTGATATGTAGGTCACACTACAAAACAAGGTCAGTGCAAATGCAAATATCATAGCATACGAAGACTGATCTAGATTATAACATATAATACACTGAGATTTTGCACCCTACATTGCACCTTTCAAATCAAACTAGAGTGTTAACACCAGAATGCTGTTCTTATCAAGGTAAGGGCCTGCATCAATTTCTGATATAACATCCAAATCTGGGCTTTATATCTCTTCTGTAAGGTTAAATTAAGTATGAGATCACCAAGGTTTTCCCATACAACTGGCAACAAATCATGAAAACTGTTTGCAAAAGAAATGAATGAACAGAAATGAACAGAATTGAAGAATTCAAAGTGTCCAAAATGTCATGTGCTTTCATGACAGTATTTTTATTAGAATCACAACTTGGAAGAAGAGGTCTAGTGTATAATCAGTACAACTTGTTTGGAGGAATCTCACTAAAATCCAAGTCCAATCTCACCTTTGAGAAAGATGGGCTAGATCTGCCAGTCAAGACACTCTTCTGTCTCTTCCTGCTGTTTGGTGTATGGCTCCTCCTCTGTCATCATGCTGTTTGACTTCATTTCTTGCTCAAGACCCGTAATGTAGTTTAACCCCACAAGAAGCTCTGTGATTGCTGACTCAGTCTTTGCCAAGTCTGCAAAGTAAAGGGTTTGAAGCAAAAGCACATTGGTGCGGGCCACCACTTGCTGCTGCTCAAAGTTGTGCTCTGACTGCCATTTTATCATGTTGTGTGCAAGTGGAGCCAGCCAGCTCAAGAGTCTGTCCAGTGCCTCCTTCCAATGCATGGCGACCCCAGAGTCAAACTTGCCATTATCACACAACCTCATAGATGCTCGTAACCTTGACCGCAGAGCCCCTCGCACACTTTTAGGTAGCATCTGGTAAAGATCATCCCGTGCATCACGATCAATGGGGTAAGGATACCTTACCATTCTTTCAAGGATGATGATTACATTGGCATAATGCAATGCAAGTGCAGCACCTCCCAATGTGGACCAGGGTGCCATTTGATGCCTAGTTTTTGGGTCACAAAGAAGTCTAACATTGTGGCCATTCCGATGTGCCACTGAGTGCTGGGATTGCCCTGGTTGGATGCTATGGCTGGTTGCATAAAGGAGAGCAGAAGTGAATGAATCAGTAGTTTCTGCCTGCACTATTGCCGTAAGTGGCCTTTCAAAGAATTGCAACTGAATATTTTCTGAGTCTAAGGGTACTGATGAAGGGGCACAGGGTGCATTCTGAATATTGGGAAGGTAGCAGACAAAAGAATTTCTTCGTTGGTTGATATGTGGACCTGAAGAGAGGTTGGCAGAAGGAGATGCCTGAAATTCAATGGCCCCAGGAGCACTAGTCTGAGAGGCTAACTGCAACCCCACAAGGCTTGGACCACCATCTTCAACACTAGCACTACACCTCAATGGACTTATTGACTGAGAGACAGAATCTATCCTATATGAAGAGTGACGGTTCAAAGCTTCTGTGCCCTTGTGGTGTGACAGTTGGGGGCTTAATGATGCAGGATGGGAGCTAGACAAATAAGAGTTTGGAAATGCAGGGAACTGAGAGGATTCACCATTCTGCTGGTGAGGAAATGCAGGTAATAAGCCCAGCATTGGTGAACCAAACACACCAATAATTCTTCTATGTATGGTGCAGACAGTTCTCGCCAAGAGACCTACAATCTTATCATAAGTGTGATTCCACAAAGACGAGTCCCTGACATACTTGATCTCTTGCCGTTGCCACGTTGCTTTCTGCTCCAAGGAACTCAACATCTCACCATGTGCAACTTCCTCCTGTTCCTGCATTCTGTGAACACTCTGCTCCAATTCTGCAAGAATCTCCAACTCCTGGTAAAGGGTGGCAGTAGATGCAATATACCGTTCCATCTTCTTAATCTTTCCTTCCATTTCTTTGAATGAAAATTCAAAAGGTCGCACATCAATACTCTGCTCCAGAACATCATTGTACACATGCTCAAAGCCTTGCAATGCTGGCTCTTGACATCTCTGCCCAAGCCGAGCAACTGCACTCGCTACTGCAGTCAAATCCTGCAACTTCTCCATGCAAGCTAGACTCAACAGAATAGCTTCATTGTCAGATACTAGATTCAGGACACCCTCAGCTTTAATCACCTCTGTCCGCAGTCTCAGGATTTCATGATCACTTAAAGATTGCCACAGCTGAATGCTTTTCGACATGACATTTGCTACTTCAAATGCAAGAATCCCTATCTTTGCTTTCTCCACTTTATGTCCCTTCTTCTTGGATTCTGCCGCAAACTTCTTCCCTGCTGCAGCTTTGATAGTACTCACCTGGCTCCCCATAGCCCCTTTACCTCTGCAACTTGTCACCGTATTTAACACTGAATATAGCCTCCGTCATCTGCACCTCCTGCTGCTGCTATTGCTGCCGCTCATCTCTTACCTTAAGTACGTCCGCCTTCCCTCCTCCTTTCTCTTCCTCCACCAGTACCTCTGCGACGAAAAATCCATCATATAGATACAGAAGAGATGCTTGATCTCAACCCTATCACGCCCTCCTTTATTCACCTGCACATACTAAACTCCTATTCTTATGTACACAAAAGCAAGCAGGCGCTGGAAGCTTGAACCGATTCTCTGCCCTAAACCTTCTTGATATACATAGCCCTGAGCGTCCTGTCTATCCTACCACCATCCGCTCCCCACTTCTTGCACACTTTCGTCTCTAACGTCTGCCTTAGGTTTACCATCATCTATCTCCTCCATTTCATTGCTGCCTAAGACCAGGACACGCAGAAAACGCAACTTCCACACTCCGATTCTTCCTCCCCGTGGTGGCTCAATCTCGTCTCGTCTCGTCTGGTGTCCTCTTTTCCCTCTTCTTTCCGGATTTCTGCTGCATCCCTTCCGTCAAAAACCTCGCGTTAGTCCTCACCCTCTGCTCCACCATCTTCACTACTGCAACCAAAACTCATTTGCTTCCAACTTCACCACCTACTCTTCTCTCTATCTCTCCACCTTCTCTCCTCTTTACTGCTCAACTCTTCTTCTGCGAAACACTCGAGCGCGCGTCGTGAATCCAATGGCAAGGCAGCCATAGCCATTTCTTCCCTCTTTCTCGGGCCTCTTCGTCTTCGTCTGCGTACGCTCGCGGTCTCTCTCTCTCCCCCTCTACGACGTCCCTCACTCCTGGCCGTTTCTTTTCGATCTGCCCTCTGCCCGCCGGCGATACACCAATACAATACAGTACCTAATAATAAAAATAATAACCAGTGTTTTTTTTTTTGGAATTTTTGTTTGTAGCCAAAATGGCGATCATCGTTAGGAATCAGCGTTTTGGGTTTTTTTTTTTGGTACAAAATTTCGCCAAAGTGAGAAAAATAAAAGAAAAAAATAATATTATGTCACAATATTCCCTTCTGCCAAAAAAACAAAATCCGCCAAATTTCGAAAAAGAAATTTTTTTTTTAAAATTCTGACACATTTGAATTTTGGACTTTGATTTTAGTTTGGTAACATTTTAAAACTATTTACACAGGTTCTAAAAAAGCTTTTCATTTAAATCCCTCTTGGGATGCTAGCCAATGACTCAACATCAGAAAATTGAAAAAATATAGGTATTACTGCCTATCAGTGTTTTTTTTTAAAGAATTTTTTTGTAGCCAAAATGGTGATCCTGCATAGGAAGATCTAGAAAAAGTGGCGAATATCCTGAAATTTTTATGCCAAACTCTCGCTATAAGCCAGACACCATATGAAGTACAAATTTTTATTCATATTGTTTAGATTTTTGGCTAAACGCTGAAAACCAAATATAGAGATAGATTGATTTTACTTTTTTTTTTTCCCTCTCACTTGTGGCGATTGAAAAACCTCCAAATTCACTTCATTTTCAGATGTTTAATTTTTCAATTTTTCTTTTTGGCGAAATTTCGCCAGTGTAGAGAAGGTTGGTACTACTACTACTACTACTACCTACATGGGTCTACTGAGGGATGAAGTTATAGGATGAATGGGCGGGTTGATGGAGGAATATATTTTTTCACAGTAATCCTTTGGTGTTACGATGTAATCTTCTGAGTGTGTCTGTTTGTAATGTATGCATTGGAATTTGGAATCGTTCATAGGGTTCTGAGGGCAGAATGTTTTGCCACCAAATTTCAGCCCGTTCCAATTCTGTTATTATAGAATCACCTGGACTATTTATTTCTGCAGAACAGCTGCCTGTGTAACTATGGAATTGGGCCCTGTAAAGGCCTGTTCCACCCAGGAATGTGTTGAGCCAAGGTAGGGCATGAGACACCATTCCATCAGGTGGTATTCAGTTCTACCAACACCTGTTCCACACCGTAACATTGTGTCCCATTGTTGATTCACATCACAAGTGGAACTGGCAAAACCAAAGTGGAACCAGCAAATGACCACCTATCCCACCTGGGTCCCTAATTTTTTGGGTCACCAAGTGATGAAAATTTATCACCAAAAAAAAAAAAAAAAAAAATTTTGGGGCAGGGTACGGGTCATTGGGCCCAGAGAAAGGCTTGGGGGGAATTTGGAGGGGCCTCCTATAGGGCCAGGCAAAAAACGCAAAACCACCATATAGGGAA
>Ga0116227_10001169_pt1 | contig 57204 bp, 44 predicted proteins | sample S1TSphgellanicum_FD_89693 | JGI IMG/M metagenome (GOLD analysis project Ga0116227, IMG submission 89693) | Host-associated microbial communities from peat moss isolated from Minnesota, USA - S1T2_Fb - Sphagnum magellanicum MG | ecosystem: Host-associated > Plants > Peat moss > Unclassified...
AAAAAAATAAAAAAAACTTTAAGCAATTAAAACAGCCGCGCAAAAAAGAAAAAAAAAAAAAAAAAAACCATTGTAAATGAAACTTGACTTTAAACCCTAAAATTGTTGGTGTAAAGGAATTGAATAAAAAAACTAACAAAACACAATGTAATAAGCTAGAAATCATAGCAATGGCCTTCTACACAATGAACCAAAAGAAAAGTCATAATTCAAAACAATATAGATAGGAATAAAATTTGAATGGATGCAAATGTACCTCTTCTTCAAGTGCAATACTTTTGGCATCATACCTTGCAGTTTTGATTCAATAGAGATCATCACCTCCTAAGCTTACAAGGCCTAACATTTTGATCTACCATAGCAAACCTATGTCCTATCAGGTTTTCCCCCGCTTTCATTTTCTCACATTGTAAGTGCTCCACCTTGAATTGTGAGCACTTCAAGAGCTCGAAGAGAAAGGAAACAAGATCTTCAACTTGCTTCAAGTAATTTGCAACTACACCATAAGGGCATGTACTACATGAAGTTTTCAATGCTTCACAATCACTCACCAAGTGCACATTGCTCTTAGTCGAATTGCCATTGGTACTAAGCTTTCGGGACACACAAGGTCCACTTAGGTTTGTGCCTTCAAACCTCAAGGCCAAAACTTCCATTTTGCGGCATTTTTCTTTGGCCGTCCAAGTAGCTGCAGCAACCCAATTGATTTCAATACCTTTTTCCTGCACTATGAACCCTTTGACTACCCATACTACAAGATCATTGTTTGTGATAAAAGAGGTGCCATAAATTTGCCAGCACAATCTCACAAGTTCTTTTTTGGTATCAGGATGCAAAAAAAGCCTTGTGACCTTGTATTTGAACTACTTCAATGGACCAAAGACCTTGTTTAAATCTACTTGAATAACATGTTCAATTGTAAGTTTAGTTCAAGGGTTCAACCCCTTGCTATGCAAATGTTTGACTACAAAAAAATACTCTTTGATTTGCAAAGAAAAATCCAAATGTTCCCAAGGAGGAAACTTTGGGTCTCCCCTCTCCTTGGATTTTTGTTTTTTGGTGATCTCTTCCTTCATTTTTTGTGTAGGTAGCACATTCTCAAGCTTTACAACCATGAATAAAATTTTAAAAACAAAGGTCAACCTTTAGTAAAAAATTGCAAAGTCATAAAAGAAAAACAAAAACCTTCATGTAACTCAAAAGCATAGTTCAGAAAAACTTGGGCAAGAAAGAGTTTCACAAAGTTCAACGGGAACGACAACATGTTGTTCGTAATACTCTGACACATATAGTAATTTATGCGATGCCATTTTCCAAATATTGGAATTTTCAATATTCTTGCCTTGTCCGTCAATAACCATAAATGTTGGCCACATCAACATATTTTAGCCCTAAGTCCTTAGTGAGCACTAGTTAAAGGAGGAGACCTTGGCTACTTTTTGCATGAATGTACCCCCATACTTTTATATAATAAACATTTTAATTTAAAACAAATCAAAACATGAATAAAATTTCAATAATAAAAAATGTAAAAAGCAAAGACATTGGGTATTTGCATTGTTAAGCACCATTGTGCTAAATGTGGAGTGGAGTAAGTATGGGGATAGATAGCATTGGTTATAATTGGATGCATATGAAACCCAAAAAAAACTTGTGGAGGTGAAAATAAAAAGGTAATTGGGTTCATGCTTTTCCCAAAGAACTTGGCTATACCTTCCCAAGGAAAAATAGCCATCCCTGTGTAATTGAACCGCATTTCATTAGCCAAGTTGCTTAAGGGAAAAAAAAAAAGTCAAGCCAAGTTCTTTAAGGAGAAGGGAAATTGTGCCATATTTTCCTTGGAAGCTTAATATCTAATTCTTCAAAGGTAGTATCTAAGGAAGTTGCAATGTCTTTAGATTTTTAAAAGGTTGCACAATGGATTAATATGCCATCTCACCCCAATATTCCATACATTATGTAGTTTCAAAATTTGAACTTTTCAACCATTGTGTAACTTTTTCCATTGTGCAACTTGTTTTCAAATATTTTCAACCATTTTGAAACTTTTTCTACTACCTTTTTATCCATTGTCTTACCTTAGTTCCCCAACTTCTTAACCATTATATTTGTAAGTTTCCTTTCTAATATTTCATTCATGAACTTTTTCACCCATTTTGCAATTTACTTTTTTTTCCCAATATTTCATGCATCATGGAAAATTCCATTGTGCAACATTTTTTACCAATATTATATCTATCATGCATTTTTTCATCCACTTTGCAATTGTTGAAATCGAGTTTCCCAACTTTACTTCATTTTGCAACCTTCCTTGCAATTCTAAAATGTTTCATGCAAATTAATTGTTATGAATGTTAAAATAAAAAATTGGTATTGTACTTGCAAGTGGTGTTTGATATTAAAAAATTTCTCAAGAAGGCAAGTCAAGAAAGAACAAAATTTTAGCATCACATTACTAGATCTTCCAATAATTAAACCCATGAACTTTTAGAGTTCAAGGAACAATCTTTTCCATTGGGTTACCACAATAGATTCAAAATGAAAGGATACATTTTATACTTATTCTTGATTATCCAAATCTTGAAGTATTGAATTTGGGATGCCATATCCAATTTTTGAAACAATAAAATGTTTTCACAAAATTTTACCAATTATTACATCATATGATATTTCCATTTTTCACAAGGAAGGGATAAAACCCAACCTTGCAATGGCACATCATGATCAAAACACTACCATGCATAATTGATTGGGTTACTTGGAAAATGTAACATTGCATTAGGAAGGTCAACCAATGTTGCATGATGAAGGCAATAATTTTGACCCCATAAGATATGTTGCTTAGGGAAGGTGACAACATGACCTCTTTTAGGTGATGGGCTCTACAAGTTGGATCAATATTGGCATACATCAATGTATGTGAAAAGGTTTTTCTTTTAAATGGGAAATATGAAGTGCATGCGACATGCACAAACACATTGCAAAGACAATAAGCTAAGTGGGTCCATGCTAAATCCACATAATGTGTAATCACTCATTAATTTTACATGTTTTAAAATTGGTACATCAAGTTAATACTGAAAATCTTTGTTGCACTTATACATCAACTTTTATAACATATTATGAAAACACTTGGATAATTTTGAAATGAAATTAATGGACATAAACCACAAAAAGAAATTTTTAAACAATGTAACAAAATGATTTTTTTGTGTAATGGATTCCTTAAAAGACTTAAAATGATTTAAAGATGACATGTTTATATCAAAAAAAAAATTAATGTATATTTACATAATAATATAATGCAACATCTTTTTAGGTCATAAGATTTTTATGTCATCTTTGTAAGTCATTATTTTTTAAAAATTCCCTTTGAATAATTAATCTAGTGTTGCCATGTCATCTTGATTGGCTAACCCACTAGTTACAAACATTTTATAAAAGGAGCTAACAATGTTTCATTTTATGATGGATTCATGATGGGTTTACGATGGTACGATCATGAGCTGAATCATGTCAAAGGGATTTTTGACATTTCAAAAGAGATGAAAAATTAAAATGCTATACATTGATCAAAATGTATTTTTAAGAAATGCACATTTGGTTATGAAATGCAAAAATAAAAAATAAAAATCCCAATACTACAACGTTAATATTTTCATTTAGGTTTATAAGTGCCCACCTTCCTAAATGTTTCCATGATTTAACAACTCTACAACACTTTTGGAAATATGGAATAACATAAAAATACTATTGTGAAAATAAGTTTGTGTTCGGACACATGGAACTATTGTGAGAAAATGCACATATTAATACATAAATAAACCAACTTATAGCAATATTTTTCTAAATTTTTTGGTGTAATTATAGCTTATACAACAAATTGTAAACAAGGTTTTTTTATACACATAAAGTTTAGTTAAAATTCACAAATTTCAATTATGATGAATAGCAAGACTTCTCATGCTTGTATTTTGATGGGTTCAATGTATATGACATGAATTGAGTCACAATTTTCAATATTTGGAACAACATGAAGGACCACATGATTTTCAATATAAATAAATAAGACGAAACAATCATGTGTGTGTGTGTGTTTGAAATTAGTACCTATTATTTTTAAATTGAAAATGTGCATATATGACCATACTCGATCAATAGGAACCTTGGAATTGATTAATTTCAAAAGATAAATGGGCAAAAGCATGGTTAGGTGTCTCAAAAGTGGCATTTGAGAATCCATAATCTAACATTAGTGATTTTTTTGTACTTTTAACAATTATCAAACTATAAATCCTACAATTATTTTTTATGTCTATAATCATCAATATTAATAAGCCAATGTATGAATATCTTTAAACATGTGATTAATTTAAAAACTCCATGCAAAAGATTTTTAAAATTAATATGAAATGGACTCTCAAGTATAAAATTTATAACAACCATGTCATTTAAAAATTTTAAAAATTAAAAAATATATAGTAAGAAAGCTTCAATGCATTTCATTAATAAACTCTTCATTTGATGATGAATTATTTTTTAATTTTTATTTGTACACTACTTTGACATATTTTTTGAGTCCACATTTTTCATTTTCTATGTGTGACAAACATAGTGTTGTCATTTCAAAAGTTCATTATGAATCCATAGAATTCATCCAAAACTTTAATGATGATTCCCATTAAAGTCTATGAAAATATTAATAATTCAAAAATTGAAAATGTTAATTTTGAATATGGCATCAAATTTTACATTTGTATGTAATCCAAAAGAATTACAAATGTGACAATCCAAATAATCCCCCTATTCATGCTTTCACCCAATTCTATACTTTGGAAATAACTTGTATTTATGAAAAACCACAAGTGTTTTCATATTTTGCATGAAAAAAAAATGGTGTTTTTTTACCAAAAAAGACCATTCAATTTTAGTTTACATGATACCCATAGAAAGTAAACCTTGATCATACCAAATGTTCAGAGGGTTTTTTTTTCCTTTATATATTTGAAGGCAAAATAGGTACCCACATTCCATGAAGGGGTATTAACATGTGTCAAAAATGGTGACAAACAAGGTTACAAATATATTTATATGCAAGTTTCAACATGCATGTGGTGAACCCAAGTTTTTTCTTTTTGAAGAAGGATTGATGGGGATTTGTTTGTTCTTTTTTTTGTTTAAGGGTAGCCACTTCATTGAACTGAAATATGTTGAAACTCATTGATTTAAAGCATGAAAAATGTGCAATTTTATGTTTGGGTTTTTTTTTCATGAAGCCATGTCATGCTCTTTGACCATCTAGCTTTTTGCAATTTCCTTCTCCCTTTAGTTTTCTTCCTTATATTGTTTGTGTACACAAATGCCTCCAATTCTTTGGCCATCTTATTTTCTCTACCTTTTTGCCACTTCTTCTCCTTCTAGTTTTCTTCTTTATACTATTTGTTTGCATAAAATGCTTCCATCCATGAAAACAACTAACCCAAGGAAAAAGGCAAGGAATATTTATACATTGAGGCTTGATTTGTTACAATTGAAGTGGTGTCTTTAAGATAATGGGGTGTGTTCCACTCTTCACACATGTAAAAGACTTTGTATTAAATTATTAATTTTCATATGTACATAAAAATGCATATGATTTAAACTTTTGGTAAGGGATAGTTATTTCTAAATTATCCAAAATTTCATTGCAATTTTTTTCATTAGTCAATTAGAAAAACTCATCATCTTTTATTGTATAAGTTTGACATTCACCCCCCAATTAATTGATAGAAAACTCAAATATGTACCCATATTTTTAGGAGAGTAGGTACTATTGAATGTATGTGAGAAAAGATGGAAAACCACTTGGATAGCATGTTTGGTAAGCATTGAACAATTTTATTAGTATTGTGAGTTTTCGCCATCTTTTTTTTCTTTCATTTTTCTTTTTTTTACTACTTTTAAACATTAATTTTGATTCACCACACACAATGGTAATGTGTAGTGGAGTTTGGTTGACATTACAAAGATAATCAGAACAATTTTAAAGGTGAAATATGATTTGTTATGATAATATGTTTTTATTTAAATGATCATACATACTTTTACCATACCCTAGACCAAAGTTAAAAAAACAGCTTTAGGTTTGAGTTTTGGCAAGGTACTTTGCACTCAAAATAATATTGCAATATTTTTTAGGGTGCTTGGTGGTTTACCTTCGGAAATATTAATTTTAATGTTGTTTCTTATGTTATTATTATTATATTTGTATTATCAATCAAACTCCACTATGCATTACCATTATGTTTGTTAAATCAAAATCAATGTTGAAAAGCAAAAAATAAGGAAGAGTGGAAAGAAAAAATGGTGAAAACTTATAATAACAACAAGATTGTTCAATACTTGCCAAACATACCTTTGTTCCAAATTTTTCACATACAATGGTACACATTTTTTTTAAATGTGGAGTCCTATTGCAAGGTTTTTCACATTCATGGAAGGTGATCCTTTCCCCCCTTCTGGTCTTGCTTCTTCTTATGACAATTGTGTTTTTATCTTTCAATTAATGTTCAAAATATGCAAAGGTAAGGGGATTCAATCATTATAGAAGATTAATTGGCCATAATTTTAACATTACTATTGACTTTCAACTATATTGATGAGACCATGAAAATTCCAATGACAATAATTCGTAGAAGCTAGTTTAAGTAAAACAACTTTAGATCCATACTTGTTGTCCTTTTGCATGACAATTCCAAATTGAAACTACTTAATTAATTATAGATAAATAGGAATGGAAAGGTCATGTCTTTTTGGATATGTCATTTTAAAACACCATTCTCATGAACATATTTTCGATACCTTTCATACCCATTTGCATCCCATTTTTCTTGAATTGAATTTGAATTCAATGCAATAGGATTTGAATTTAATTTAGGAATTTAAATGACATTTAAAATTTTGAATTCAAATCAATAAGATTTGAGTTTAATTTAAGAATTTGAATTCAATTAAGTTCAAGAACTTCAATTTAAGATTTTTCATATAATTCAAGTTGCATGCAATGTCATTCAATATTTTCATTTGAATGGAACTTAACTTTTACAAAAGGGTAATTACAAGCTAGAATGGACCAATTTTGATTCCATAATAAAATTTTGCACAATGTATTTTTTAAGGCCAATTTTTATTAATTATAAAAATACTCCTCTTTCCAAAAATAAATGACACCTTACCATGTAATATGGCCGAGCCTACAATCTTTATGATTTTTTTCATAAATCTCCAAAATCGTGACATGAGGGACTTTGCCATTCCCATTTTTTTTGGTGTCATAAAAAATCCATAAAACTTTTATATCATGTTGAAATAGTTTAGAGGATCGCATTTTAAATTATAAATCACATTTACGAACTTTTGGAGAAAAATGGTGTTATTTCATTATAAACCATGGTTATGATGAATTTATTTCTAACTTTTATAAAGACTTTGATGCTACAATTTGTCTAGGATTAAAAGACCCTCATGTGATGTAAACCTTTGGTTTAAAATGAATCCATTTTTGGTATAAATATCATAAAATTAAGGAAATATTTGACATGGACACCTTTAATTCCAAAAAGGTGCCAAAACAATGACATGATGGCATTAAAAAAGGACACTCTAGATTGCAAACACCAAAATCAATTGATTTTTCCATCCATTGCTTATGTCCAACAAAGTGGAACCCAAGTATCATAAGTGGAAGAATTTTATTTTTTGTATCACATTTAACCTTTATAAGGTCAAATACCGACTTTAAAACATCTTGCAAGCATGATGAAAACAATTGCCATTATTTATATGGTTAGTTTTTCACCTTTGTCTGTAATGGCCTTGGTGAAAATGTGGCAATGGCTATAATATCGATTTAGCATTGGAAGGTGCAATATTAAATGGTGCATTGATAGGCCCAACTATAGTGGCCGATTACTTGTTACAAATGAGATAATCATATTAAGATGAATATTATCTATGTCATATATACTAAAATTTGGATTCTAATTGTTTATCATTAAAAATTTCTTTTCACTTTTTGTCTATATGTTAGAAGAATTTAATTGATTAGTTAGTGTGAACAAGAAGGTGAAAAGGATGCAAGGAAGTTGGTGTCAAAAAATTTCAATTATTAACCATGTTTATGTGTATGTAGACAAGGGCTATGGTATTAAAATATTAATATACATAATGTGTTGAATATGCTTATGTATATGTGTGAAGGAAAAGTGTTATGGCCAATGAAATTGTTGGATAAATGGTGGTTTGAATTATTTTTCTTTGTTATGTTGAGTGAACTAATAGTTAAACTTGTAATAAGGTTTGGTAGGTTTGTGAAAATTTAGATGATCAATGGAAATGGTAGAAATGGACAATTATTTCAATGTTTAAAAGAATATGGTTGTTTGTAGGCTTGAAGATTTCTTTTCAAGCCAATGGGATTGTTGGATTTGGTGGTCTAGATTGTTTTTCTTAGTTATCTTGAAAGAACTAGTAATTCAATTTGTAACAACTATTTACAAACAAGGTTTTAACAAATTACTTGTGCACTTTGTTTTTAGAGTAGATGTGGATGATATTGGAAAGGAATAAGACAAAGGGTTTAAAAGTTTAATAGATTGTTGTTTGTTCAAATAGATTGATATTTAGTATGGATATTTAAGAACTTGTTCATGGCACGTTAATGATCAATGCTGAGATGCACTTATTTGAATAGTAAATTTGCCAAAGTTTCAATGCATTTTGAAGGCTAAAATGTGCTACATATATAATACAAATGATAATATAACAATGACATAATCACAAATGAAAATCAATAATAAGCTTTTCAGGGAGAAAATACCCAAAAAATTGTTCTTGCACATTTCAAAAATTTCAATTTCAAGCATTGACATATATCAAAGCTATCACATTTATCTTGGGGAATCCATTGGATAAATTTATGGTACTTATGCCACTATTTTAAGTATATTCAACACCAAATACCTTTACTTTAGCATATGCCTCTTCATTAAGTTAGAGATTTGAATATTTTAAATGCAAAACTTGAATCTATTTTTCTTTGCATTTTAACTCCCTTTCAACTAGTCCAACATTGATGTCCTATTGCTCCTAACAAGGGAAGACTTTTAAATCCTTCCTAATCCATGTAAATAATATTAATCCAAAACAACTATTGTTAATATTGATATTTCCAATCATGCCAATGTAAAGGATTGTAGTTCATCTATCATTATAAGTAATTAGGGGCATTTCCCAACATTATACATGAAAGGAATTGAGGCATTAACAATAGAAAAAATGGAAGAACATAATGGTGGCCTAGGAAGATGTAAATGATTATAACTTTAAATTGTGACCTAAAAATCAAATGACATTTTAAAGGTAGGGGCATCAATAGTGAGAACATTATGAAATCAAATAAGTTGATGGAGAAAGGGTTGGACCAATGCCAATGCATGAAAAAGGTGTGTTTGTAAATGACAAGAAAACAATGATGTAATGTGGCAAAAGAGGTTAAGTGCAAAAGAACAATCAATGAAAGAATAACATGTTGGATACACGGTTTCACGTGCGCTCATAATTAACAAATTATCCCATCATGTGACATAGGAGCCATGGAGCCAAAACATATTATGCATGTGGGGATCCCAAACCATAATAAAAGAAAAAATGGTTCCAAATTAAATCAAAATTCTCACCTCTTCCACGCACATGATTTTATTGTTTTGGTTTTTTTTTTGGGTGAATTTTTGTTATTTTGCAAAACATGTTTTGTGAAAAATATTTAGAAAAAATATAAATTTTAAAATGAAAATAAAAGTGCTTCTTCACATTGACAAACATACATACAAGGTCAAAAACTAAATTTGAAATTAAAGTCAAACTACTATAATCAATGTCATGTTGATAATGACAACACAAGTCAAGCTACCTTTCACCCCCTTAGTGGCATATCCCACGCACACCATTCAAGTTTACATAGAAGCATCTTACCACACAAACTCCATTATCCCAAATATCCCAACAATAGGTAGAGATATAACAATAATGAATGGTTGTTTTTTACCCAAAAATTGGGATAACATAGGTGGCAAGACAATCTATGGTGCAATAACACAAGTGATGACCCTTGTTTAGTAATGTGAAAATTCCAACTAGACAATGAATTTGAAATATTAAATTGGGCTTTCAATTTTTTTAACGTGTGATTATAACTAGTTACAACCAATTTTGGTGGGTGCATATGTACTAACTACTTGGAATTTGTCATTCAATTAATTATATCGATCTTTTATCAATATTCCTCATTACACACTTAGGGGAATTGAACCCAACCCTTATAGACATTGCTCTTTGCATACACAATAACATGCATGTAAATGCTAATAATTCAATAACTTTTGGCACTCACCTAGTTGACATGTCCTAACCCCACTCCTCAGGCAAAATATAAATGCCATGAAGTTTAAACAAATTCGTAATTGTAGTAGTTAGCTTGTTACTTTGAAGTTTTAACATGCTACCTAAAACATAAAAAGTTTGAAAAACACAACAACCATCAAATGTATTTTGCAAAAACTAATCACCATATTTAATTAAACACCGTCATGCATGCATTATAAACATATATTTTCCTAGCCTTTTTCCAAGCAAAAATAACTTCATTATAAGGGAAGTATTTTTTATGTGAATTTTTTTTGAACAAATAAAGTTTTTTGTAAAATCTTAGAAACATGGTTAGACAAGGCCATGTTTGGGGGATTCATAGGTTGTAATGCCATAAACAACATGCCCTAGTGGGAGTGAAATGTATTTTTTTCAACATAATCGACATGAAACCAATTTCTTTACATGTCTAATTGTTTTTTACATGTCTTTTCTTCTCACCTCTTGCTCACAAGGGTTTCTTTGTCCTTTCCCTTTTTTGAACTTTTATTTTTGTTTTCCTTTCTCATACATTAATAACAACAAGACCATTGTCTTGACCTTGACCTTTCTTGTTTTGCTTTTGTTTCTTATGTAAGTTGCAAGTGGAGAAGGTGTCGGAGGAGCTAGGAGCTATTGTTTTTGGTAACAAAAACAAATGATTATGATAGTGATGAAAATGCCTCCTCTTATTTTATTTTTTTCATATATATATATATATAGCAACTCACACCTTCAATGTGTTTTCTTTTGTTTTTTGGCTTCATCACAAAACAATGACAACATTGACAGGAGGAGTGTGGCGCATAGCCACATCCGCTCCTCTAGATTTTTTCCATTATTTTGGTGTTGATTTAACATTGACTCTTCCTTTCATTGTGTAACATCAACAACATGTAGTGTTCATCCCTTGATTATGGTTATCCTTATCACAATGAAACATAAGTCACTTAATGTTAGATTGTTCACCCACCTAGAAGGAACATGAGTTGATTTTTACCCTATTACTATGTAATGTCAACATAATAATCCTAAGCAATTATTCAGATGTGCTCATTGCACTTGGTTGAAAAGCCAATGGTGCAAAACTAACATGTGTATGATTATAATTGAACACCTCCAATTCAAAATCCATGCTAAAAATGAAGCTTTCTACTTCCTTAGTAGTCAAAAAATTTCAAATTGTGATTGAGCATCTTCAATTTTAGTGGCTTTAAATTTAGACCTTTAAAGCTTTTAGATTATTTTGCCCTTATAATTCCAAAGGCTTTAAAGGTCTAGGGGTTTCAAAATTTTGGAGTCCTTGAACCTCCAAAGCTTATGGAATTTTTAATTATTTAAAATACTCAAAATTTGACTATTTTGTGGGTTTAAAAAAATGGATGATCAATTTTTTAGGGCTTGGGGATTTCATGGCATAAATTCAAGAATCCAAGTTGATTGCCTTGCACAAGGAAAAACAACCCTACTAGAACAAGGTGCCCTGATAAATTGTGAAATTTTTGCAATTTAGTGTGCATTAACAACATCATATTTTTTCATTTTTCTATCTATAACATCAACATAAAGTATGTGATTCAACTAGTCCCTAATGTGGTGTGGAAGGGTCCACCAAGATTACTTAAAAGCATGCCATGATGCCCATGATACCCCATTTGCCAAGAAGACCTTGAAGGATGGTATACAAAGATTATAAAAGAATTGAAAATAAGCAATTCCAATGAGGAGGGTTCATAATGGGTGACATTATAGTGCGATGAAAGTTTTGAAAAACTGAAAGCCACAAATGGGCATGTAAATTGAAATGGTTTAAAAAATGCAACAAAATTTCACTATTGGCACATTAATAACCTTAACCCCATTTTTTAGCCCTACATCACAAATTTACTAGGCTTCATAGGTTCATACAAATTTTGTGCGAAATCCAAATTTCATAGGTCTATAAAAAATTTGCATGAATTCCATGTTATAGTTAATTTGAATGATATTTGTATATATTCCATATTTTAAATATTCAAATGGACGAGGCATTGTTTTTGAATGACATATGTGAATGTTCATATTTAATACACAAAAGTTGTATAGTTTTATGTAAAGTTACACCACAATAATTTAGTTAAAATGTAAATCATATGTATTTCACATCAAGACATCATAAGTATAAAAGACACATCATTCATATAGAAATAATATATATATTTTTCATGCCATTTTTGCATTTTGAAGCACACAAATTTTGCATGGACATATTGTTTTATAAAATTTTCATGGATTTTATTGAAATTTCGTGATATTGAAAGTTTGTGATGTACCCCACCATTTAATGATATCCTTTTGGATGGACTATTCATTGGTGTAACTTCCACATATTCTATGCCTATGACCACATTCACCAAGATGCAAGCCCTTAATGCAAAATTAACCAAGGGGAAGACAATGATGATGAACTTTAGGAGCATGGCAACCATGGTAAACTGATTTTCCTTCACATTTGATTTCCATGATGCCTTTTCAATAGGCAAAATGGAGATTAATTGTGAAAGGAAGAACAAAGTATAAATTAGCAATTTGAAAATGGTTAGAAATTTAAAAGTGATTTTAAAGGAAGAGTTTATAACAAGGTTAAGACATTCTAGAACTATAACAAGTAATATAATGTGAAAACATTGGTTTTGTGTAATCCAACCCTTTTCTAAATTGTTTTCGTTTCCTTTTGGGTCCACAAATGTTAAACTTTAAACCTTAAGCCCTAAGTTTCAAACTTGAACCCTAAATATAGACCTTAAATGCTTAATTTCAAATCCTAAATCTTAACATTCAAATGTTGAACCTAAAGTCTAAACCTTGAATTTCAAACAAAAAACCCTCAAATTCATATTTTTAAAACCTTTTATCTAAACATAAAACAATGAACTTCAAACCCTAAAACCCTAACTTTAATTTCATAGCCTAAACCCCAACTTCAAACCTTGAACAACATAATTTAAAAGTAAACCCTAAAACCCCAAATCTTAAACCTATAAGTAAAACCTTATAATTACCAAATACAAACCCTAAAATTTCAAGACCTAAATTTCAAATTTTAAATCTTTAAAACAAAAACCTAAAATTTTGAGTCTTAAACCCCAAAAGCTAAAGCTAAACGTTAAATTGTGTAAAAACCTAACACAAATCCCTAAATTAAAAAACCAAAAAATAATTTATTTAAATTCATAGCCTATAGCCCCCATTAATTCGTAGCCATAACACCATATAGCTCGTAGGCCATACAACCATATACCCTAATATAATCCAATAATCTATATAACCATAACCCTTTAGCCCTTGATTTATAACCCCCATAACCACCTTAACTTTTATTCAACCCAAATATAACATCTATAATGTAGGTTATAGGTGAGTAGCCCAAGGGCTAAAAACCAATTGTTAAAATGAAATTAATGTTGGGTTTTCAAAATTAGATCCCTTATTGCAAGATTTGTTGATAATAGGTAAAGGAAGAAGCACCAAATGAGAGGTGAAAATTAGGCTCAACATGGCATGGCTTTAAAGAAAACTCTAATATGTGCATATTAAAAATCTAGGTGATCAATCAACCCATTGTGCAACTTACTTTTCATGAAGGTTGGTGTCAATAACACCTTTCATTTTCCAAGTGCTTTTAATTACTTGGGCAACAATTCTTTCAAGTGGTAACCTTTGATATATTCCAAAATTTTGAAAGTGAAAATTTGGGATTATGTTAGATTTTGCCACAACTTAATGACAAGGTTTAAGTTGTGTAGTTCTTTCAATTCAACTTTTGCATCAAGTTCTTCATGATGAATTTTAAATGGTTGGATTACAAATGCAAGTGTTTGGAGAAAGATATTTCAATGTTTTTTAAAAGTTTATATTGATGATAAACTAACACAAGGGCATCCATCACAATTTTTGTAAGGAACCTTGCCTCCATTTCATCCACAAAGGCCAAACAACACAATACAACATGATTGTTTCATAAAAAGAATCATGTAAAAAAACACGTGTATATTCACCCAAGACATTGCATCAATGTTCATATTTTTAACATAACCCAGATGCATTGCTCTAAACATTCAAAAGCCAAATGGTTTTTCCTTGTGGTTTGATTCATGATTCACTTCATTGCAATGTCTTCATGTTTGATTTCCACTAATGAGGTGAAGTTATGGAACACAAGGGAATTGAAATCTATAAATGGGCTTTAATTAGTGTTGGGTGGTTTTCATTTTTTTGGTGAGATCCTTTAAGATTTTTAGTATGGTTCTTAGAATGAAAACCATATGTTTTTTGAGAACTTGATAATTTTTATAATCACCTACCTGTCGATTTTCTCCCAAGTGAAAATCTACTTTTTGAAAACCTTAAAGGGTATCACATGGGGTCGAAGGTGATAACTTTCCAGGGTATTAAAGAAAACATTGGTTTTTAATTGTTAGGGTGTTTAGTTAGGTTTAGGTTTTAGTTTTTTAGTTTGGGCTGTGGGTCGTGCAGCCTCTCAACAGCTTCCTCAACACCTCTTTAGGTGGAAGCTTCACAAATAAACTTTCCACTCTTCTACAAAAGGGGGCCAACTTGGCCCCACCTCTACACTCTTCCATGCTTATTCATTGCTCTTCATGTTTCGCTATTGCTTATGCTTCGCTATTCCTTTTGTTTCGTAGTTATTCATGTTTTGTTGTTGTTCATGTTTTGCCTCTCATTGTGCTTCGCTACTCCTTCTGTTTCGTTGCTCCTTTTGCTTTGCTATTCCTTTTGTTTCACTATTCCTTTTTCTTTGTTGTTACATAGTGTTTTGTTGTTCTTTTTCCTATGTTTCATTATTGTGCAGTGTTTTGCGACTCCTATGTGTTTCATTACTCCCTTGCCCACCCAAGTACCTTTTTGCCCCTTGTTGTTTCATTGATTTTAAGTGCTTCGTTCCCTTGCCCATATTGGTACTCCCCCCTTCTTTTTTTTGTAGTGTGTTGGAAATTTGGAATTGTTTGGGAGGAAGCTTAGAAGCATCCAAGTTAACAATAAGTTTCTTTTGTTCTTCACTTGTTTTTTTGAATTTTTTTTTTGGTTTACCTTCTTTGATTTATTTTTAGATTTTTATTTTACTTTTTTTCATTATTTTACTTGGTTCTATTTGATTTTTAAATATTTTTTTGTTATTTTGTAGGGATTTCTAGAGGGAGATTAATTTAAAAATAAAATATGCCATGGTTATAAGTGAACTATCTTATAATTGCTTGTAAATGTTTAGACGTAAATGGTTATGGATCTTTGTAAATTTTTAGATGATTTATAGATCAGCAACTAAAATTTAAAAACACTATAACATTTAAAACACTTTATAATTCACAAAATCTCTTGTTTTGTCTTTTCCATTGTAATCATATCAAATTTGAAAATCCCTATAACATGGAAACTTCAAGGACTAATGAAACAATAATAGGAAATGAATATTGTGATATTTTCCCCGATCAAGTTTTTGTGGAAAAGGTACCTTTGATTGAAACTATGGAAGAAAATAGAAGTATGTAAACATAGTCTAGTGCCATTCAAAATGAAGAAGACAAAATTCAAGCAAATTTACTGAAATTGCATGTGCAAAGAAAAAAATGGTGAGGGCATGATAGGAATGCATTGTGTTGGTCATTTTATATTGTAAATGATAATAACATTGTTGATGGAAGCAAATTTTAGATCACAAGGTGTATGATTTGTCATGTAAATTTTGTCCTTTTTAATTTAAGAACAAAAGAAAGGAGAGGAATTCTAACATTTAAAAAAGGAATGGCATAATTACGTGAAAAAACATGTGGATGTAGATCATGCTATAGTTGCAAAAAAATTTGAAGAAAAAGTGAACTCTCCATTAAGAAATGTACTAACAAGACAACTTGTAAAAAAGAAGCCAAATGTGTTTAACTGTGAAATATTAGAATTATTTGGTGCAAAAGATCCTTTTAAGAAGGATGTTGTGCAACAAAAGTAAATTTTGCAAGACCTCGCCTGTTTGGTTGTCAAAAATCATTTCCCTATTCAATTTGTTGATACCATTTGGTTGAAGCGTCTTGTAATGCATTTATGTCCAAAAGTTGTGTTGAACCATCAAGAAAAATGTTTTCACAAAAGGTTTTGGTTTTGTGGAGAAGACAAAATGAGAATATATCTTGCTTAAATTGAAAAAATGTTATTTTACAACAACTACTTTTGACTTGTGGATGTCAAAGGTCAACAATTATTTTTTTGGGTAAGAACTTGAAACATATGTTTATTAAGTCAACTTAGTCTGATTTACAAAAGTGCATAACTTGGCCAAAGAAATCTAGAAAAGGAAAATAAGAATAAAATAAAACTTGCATTAATCATGGAATTTGTCTAGGAAAGTTAAACACCCCTATCAAAACAAGGTATTTTAAGAGTTGTTTTTATTTAATAAGAACTAAGAATAAGAACACGAGATGTGCAAGACAAACGTGAAAACATATATTTATTATGTTAACATATGTAAACATGAACATGAAAAAACATGACAAGGTTATAATGCAAGATTGTGCCTAAGATTAATGTTGAACATATTGAAGGGAATTTAGTTCAAGGAAGCTTCTAAAAATGTTTCTATATGTGCATCAAGTAAATAAAGTTCTTGATAACCTTTTTAATTGAGAGTCAACTATGAATTAACTAAAATTTAATTAAAAATTAATTGGGATTTTACTAGGAGTCAACTGAGAATTAACTAGAGTTAATTAAAAATTAATTATGATTTAACTAAGAGTTAACTATGATTTAATTGGGAGTTAACTAAAAATTAACTTTGAGTTAATTAGGAGTTAACTCGAATTTAATTATGATTTAATTAGAATGAATTAAGAATCAACTGGAAATGAATTATGAATTAAATGAAAATGAATTATAATTTAATTGAGAGTTAACTTGGAGTGAACTGAAAGTAAATTAAAAGTTAAATATATGAATGATCATTCGAATGAATGAAGTCCATGGCATTGACATTTGTGACAAGTACTTTCAATGAAAACATTACATGATCATTAATGTTAATTGTTAATAATTTTAAACAATTATAAGTAAACTTCAAGAAAAGGGGTGTTGACAATTGTCACAAACATCACTAATATTGGATGCACATGTAGTCAACGATTAATAATATATAACAAAGCTTAACATTAACAAGAAAAGGACATTTTCACACCAAAGTTTGATGGAAGTAAGAAATTGACACAATCATTCAAAAATAGAATGCAATAAAAGCTTGACATCAACAAGTTGATAACACCACATGCCCAATTAATAGTGATTGAATGAACACAACAATTGCAATTGCAAGGGTGTAAAACACAAAAACATAATAAAGCAAATTGCAAGCATAACAAACAATAAACCAAATCACATGCACAGAAACACAAAGCAAATTGAAAGTTCAATGGAAAGTTGAAAAAACTTAAAACCCTTATGCATACCTAATAACATTAAAATTCAACACTTATTAAGAAATCGAAGATGCCAACCTCAATTTGCAACAATGCAAATTACAACTTGCATTATTGGAATGATCTCGTATGCAACAATTAAAGGCCCAACTTGCATTCATTGTAAAGAACATTTGCAACTAAATAAGTTGGCAAATTGCTCATAGAGTGTGGCCAATATAGCTAGTAATGTGATGGAATATGAAAAAAAGTTGAGGTGAATTGCTCATAGAAAGTGAAGATGGAGTTTACAATGTGAAGGAACAAGAGGTTCCATATACTTGAAAAAAAAATTACAATATTGTTGCTATGTATTGAAAACAACATTTGGGGTTTGAGAAGGTAATAAAAAAGGAACATGATGATAGGATATGAATATTACGGGCTATGCACTTTCCTATGATGTAGCCAATATTGCCAATATTGGCTATATCTTTAATGATGTATGAATGGTAAGGGAAGTGGCAATCGTGGCCATTGGGTGGCTTTGGATGAATTTTTGACCCAGGGTTTTTTTTGTTGGTTTGCCAAAACAAACAAAGATTTGTTGGGGAAAAAAAAAAACTAACCATGGTATGAATTTCCAAAAAAATCCTTCAATAAAAATTCTATAAATTGCAGATATATGTATATTGAAGTTCTCAATGGTGTCCCAAAATAGGTCCCAAACGAGGTCTGAAATGAGATTTGTAGAGAACTTCCTTATAATACCTATTATAAGTGAAGTGTTGAATGAGATGCCGACTTTATAAGCGAAGAGAAAAATTCTGGATGAAAAGGAAAATGGACGAACGGTTGACATTCGATGACGAACAGATTTCACGAATAAAAAGTAATCTGCATTACACCGGCTGTTTTATTTGCCGTAATTACGGAATGTCTAGTGACATTCCGAGCCGTGACAGAACGCCGACCTTGCTGGAACGCTGACCCTTCTGGAAACCCCTGCAAAGAAACCCTAAGGGCGGCGCTCTCTTTGGTAGATCTCTATCCGCCACCCTTCGCTTCCGAGCTCTGCTGTCGTTGGAGCTTTGCATTGTCGCGGCGTCCGCAACGTACGCGTATTGGCCAGCATGGTATGTCGTCTTCTTCGTCTTCTTCGTCCCCTTTCGGAAGAGCCATGCATCATGTATTTCTGTTCGGTGGACCTCAAGTTATTCCTGTTTTTGTTGTTCTTTGTCACATGGAGGTTTTGTAGTTCAGTTCATACTTTTGTGCTTCTTTCTCTTCTGGTTCGTAGTTGTCAACAAATCTGTTACGGGGAGGATTTGATTGCTTTTCTATTGCAAACTTTTGTCTCTTTTCGTTTTTTTTCCCCCGTGTAGGTGAACGTGCCAAAGACTAAGAAGTCTTTCTGCAAGGGCAAGGACTGCAAGAAGCACACTCTACATAAAGTCACGCAGTACAAAAAGGGAAAGGACAGTCTCTATGTCCAGGGTATGTCTTTCTCACCGTCATCGTCTCTGTCTCTCTCTCTTTTACAATGTGGATGTTTAGGTTTTCAGTCTCGCCATCTTTCCGGGTTAACACCATCTCTACTGTTTGTTGATGTCTTTGAGCCTGAGATAACTGTTTGTTGCTTTCATAGTTTAAGACACCTCCACATGAAGAAGATGGCGGTTGAAGAAGTAGATGATTGATTGAGTCAGGTATCACTCTTTCTCACATGCTCTTGAATTTGGTGTGGGGACAGGTAAAAGGCGGTATGACAGGAAGCAGTCTGGATATGGAGGTCAGACTAAGCCTGTCTTTCACAAGAAGGTTTGTGCAAAACCCTAAAATCCAGCAGGCGATTTTTGTCTCACCTTTTTAGGGTGGAGGGTGGCTACTACTACTACTGCTATGAAGCCTATTTTGTGATTGATAGATTGTTTGTCTGTGAGAAGCAGTCCTCTGGAGAGACTGATGTGGTCTCTGTTTAATTCTGCATTTTATTGACAGGCAAAAACCACCAAGAAGATTGTTTTGAGGCTGCAGTGCCAAACATGCAAGCATGTTACACAACATCCTATCAAGGTTGTAACCTTCTCAGAACCAAGAGTTTGATTTCAGAGTAGAAAAAGAAAGCATACCAATTTACTGTGACTGTTTACCTCCTTGTTGTTGTTCCTGTTGGAATTTTTGTTCTAGTTATTGTTTGCTAGTAAGTTTCTGGCAAGGATTATTGAGTTGAGCATCTTTCCATTTTCAAATCCTCACTGTGGTGGGTTGTACGAGCATGCAGAGGTGCAAGCATTTTGAGATTGGAGGGGACAAGAAGGGCAAGGGCACTTCCCTATTCTAATTGAAAGGTTTGCTTCAAGCATTTAGCAGCATGTGCATCATATTCATTCATAACTCTGGAGTTGTTTTTTTGGTGACATGAATATGACTATTTTGGTTTAAGTTGAAGCTGTTGTTTTTGGTTTACAAGCACAGCTTCTGTAGTGCTATGATGATGAGCTTTATGATGTCTTTCTACAAGTCTATGAAGCAATATTATCTCTGTGGAGATGTGTCCAGTAGGCCATGTGGGCTAGCATGAAGGTTTCTTTAGCTGTTTTATGTGTAGGTTACATTGTCTTGGTATCATGGCCTCTTGGCATGTTCTTTCTGTTACAGAAGCCTGCCTGCAACCTGAGTATGTTCCAGCCTTCAAGTTATAAAAGTTAGCCACCTATTATGCTTTGAAAATTGAGTTTCTCTCCTCTTGAAATACTCCATCGTCCACCACATTGTATTTGGGATTGATAGTACACCCAATACTATGTTGCCAGTACTCATTTTAGAGTTGTAGTTGGTAACCCTAACCCTCTTTTACCAGCAGAGCCTGAAATAGGTTTCTAAGTCATCAACAAGACAGAGATTGTTCCTGAATGAATTCCAAACATTTTGGGCGATATATAAGATGTTTGTGTTGACAATTTTAGTATTAAGCTTCTAATGCACACTGGCCATGAGTCCATTTGCATTAGATTTTGGGCAGATTATTATATACTTATCTACAGTCACTGTGCATATTTGAGATCCTCTACCTAATGTGATCATTAGAGTAGTGTTAGGGGAATACCTGATGATATCCTCTTGAGTATCAACATATTAGATGTACGCTGTAACTACCATATATGTACCTTAGCGTATCCATTGTAAAGACTATGTGAAGCACATATGCAATGCTCTCATTGTCTTGGCCATGTATTATGAGCTTCTGACATGGGAAATTAACACATTGGGGGACAATTGCTATGCCAACCCAACAGAATTGTTTGGTGGGTATACTTACCGTGTTTGAAAATTGTTGCCTGTTGTTGATTTAAAGCTCTGATATTTGTAATGAAATGTTTTATGGTTGTATGTATGAACTAGGTCCAGTTTTGCACCTAAAGGTTCAGTTGATATCTAACAAAGTTTTTCAAGGATGAAGCCATGTTATCAATTGCATCTAGGCATGATATAACTATGTTGTTCATACTGTTGAGAGTGGACTGCATTGGTTTGTACATGGTTTCAACTATAGACCGATTTAAGTGTGTATTGTGAAACTGGAACAAAAAAAACCAGATGTAGTTAGTTCATACAGTGAATGGATTATCTGATTGTTGGCTCTGGCCGGAAGGAAAGGCACTTTCCATACATGTATGCTTCGGGATACAATTGTGGCTGGAACTGGGAAATAATGTGTGAGTGACAAGTGGAGAAATAGCTTTACTCTTTAGGTTGCTTGTTTTGAGAAAATCTATTTTTATTTACACTACCTAACTGCGTTACATAATTAAATTACCCCATGATTTTCTTTGAGCCCCTGCAAGGTAGAGTCATTATGTGATGAATTGGTTGTTTGACTGTTTCTCAGCATGAGTCAAATCATAAACACTAAGAAATAAATGGGCAATTGGTGATGTTCAATTGTGTGGATTTTGTCAGGTGAATGATTTTGTTGGGTTAGTATTGTTCATGGATATGCTCCATTGCAGCTTGCTTTCTTGCATTGTAGGGTTGGTATTGTGCATGGATTTGCTGCATTGCAGCTTGCTTTCTTGCGTTGTATTCTGCATTTCACGACACTAATACCCCACTAATACCCCACCGATTGTTGTAATTATAAATAAAATGTAATCAATGAAACGAAGCCATCGAGGAAGCCAAAATACAATGGAGTATGCTCCAACTGAAGCAGAGGAAACATAGGAGCCAAGAAAGAAACTGCTCCCTCCCAACTGCTTGAAATGCTCGAGACCGAAAGAAGATGGCAATTTGAAGCTTAAGCTTTGCAGAAATTCCAATAGGCAGGGTCATATCTTGACTTTCCATTGCTTAAAGGAATGTATTTAATTATTCCCCCATCCCTACTTATAATCACCAAAAAAAAAGGGACAATATAAAATAATTTTTAGTGAGAAAAAAATTATTTAAAAATGTCACTACTTGGGGCAATCAAACGCAATCATTTTCTTTTTCCAAGCCCTTTTGGAGATCACTATGCCATTAATTGGGCCAATCGAACGCAATCATTTTGTTTTCCAAGCCCTTTTTGCAGATCACTATCTTATGCATATTTACATTACAATCTAAACTTCATCCAAAAGTATTATGTAATTCGTACAAATCATCATTTTTTTGGGTTTTTGTTTTTGCATTCTTAAGTTTTGCAAAACTTGGTTGTGCATGTATCCACAAGTCCAAAGTCCAAATATGTATATTGTCCAATTTTTCAAGTTTATAGATGGGGGAATTAATTAACACACACTCTATGTTGAATGTAACAAGGGGTGTGTCACACCGTGGTCTTGCCATTTACATTAAAAACTATCTTAAGGCAAAAGAAGAAGAATAATGGAAACTAAAAAATATTTCACCATGCAAAAAAATATTGTAATCTTCAAAAATAATCCTCTAAAAAAAGAAACCAAAAAAAAAACCTTCAAGATGTTATTATAACTCTATAATAAACTAATCTCAAGTTTCAACACAAGCCAAAATTATCATCTTACAAAAGTCCTCATATAATAAAAAATAGACCTATTATTATTATTATTATTCCAAAAATATCATCTTACAAAAATCCTCATATAATAAAAATAGACCTATTATTATTATTATTATTAATTATTACCTAGGGGCCAAACAAAATCCCTTAAGCTACTAATATACTCTATAATGAATCTAAAAACACAATATCCTTAAGGGCCTTGGTAGGCAACAAGGCCAATAAACTCTAGTAGAGGCCCAAAATAGGGGGAAGAAGGGGTGGAGGGGGTGTGAATGGAGATGCTCTTATAACACTCGTAATATAAACCTAAACCCTAAACCCTAAACCTACACATATGTCCTCATAGCTTGGACTAGCACTTTAGATGATGACTCCCCCCTTGTGTATTTGGCAAGCAACAAGTAGTACTACTCAACAACACACACACACAAGAGTTTCAATGGTACACTTTGTGTGTGTGTGTGTGTGTGTTTTTTGGGTACATTTGAGTAAAGAGTCTATACATGATGATATCTTTGCAGAGCTCTGAGGGAAAGCACCACATACAAACAAAACCTTAACATGATTGATCCTGGCAGTTTTGGTACCATGGGGAAATATTTCTCTAACTTAACTTACTCGGGAAGGAATTTTGTCTGAACCCAATTATCACTAAATGTACGGGGCTGAGTTGTTGCCAAACAATTATGAACTTGCATGTAAAATAACTTAACACAGATTCTTCCTCACGTACCATGCCATAAGGTCTTTAAAAATTAATTAATTAATTAATTAATTAATTATAAAAATAAATTGAAAAAATTAAAACCAAGTGGTGAAACCAACAACCAACAATCAATGGTCACAAATTTATTTTTGCTTCATCAAAATTCTTTGTAAATGGGTTGGTTGATTTCCAACTTGTTTTTGTTCATACAATAAAGAGATTTGGTGTCGTGAAGCATGAAAAACATAAAGTTTTTTTTGGGGGCAAGTTTGTTTGCACAATGAGCGATTTTTACTTGGAAAAAAAAATAAAAATCCAGTTTAGGCATGTATGTGGAATAATTAATTAATTAATTAATTAATTTTTTGGAAGATTCCTGAAAATGGAAGACTCCTGAATTATTTCAAAAGTTCCGCTAATTTATTTTCCTTCACAAAATTAATTTATTTCTTTTGAAAAATTACTTTTTTGAAACAATTCCAACATTTTTTTTACAAATAATACATTGTTGTGTTGAAGTTGTTGCCCACGAAGTATGTACACTACTATGGTGTACTAGACCAACACGGGTAAATACTTTTGAAAAGACTAATGCCTTCCTTTATCATTTCTTCGAAACCCTATGGAACAATTCACTCTAGCCTTATTCTTCTTCAATAGAGCCCTTTGGATCCGCTTTGATTTGTTTGAAAAAACACAATCGGGGTAGAATTTGTAAACATGACTTGTAGGTCAAGTTAACTCAAACATGGGCACAAAAGGTTTGGAAATATTTATATGAATACACCATGCAAAGTGCAACGGTATAAGAGCACATATAGATAAGACCTACCCTTACAAAGGTTAACTATTTTAAAGAATAAAAAGTTGGGGTATCTTGGTGTCCTAAGTGTCACTATATCCCCTAATTGCAAGAGACACCAAGAGAAAATTAAGAGAGGGGGGAAGGTTTTGTTATTAATTGGTTGACTCGACACTTGACCAATTATTCAACATTGAAAATTTGAATTTTTAAGAAAATCAATGATGGAAAATTTGATTAGTATTCCAAACTGGAGCCATACCCAAATTTTTTTGGGGGTAGAAATAGGAGAAAATTGGCAAAATTAGAATCGTTATTTTTTTCAAACTAGCAATCACAAAATTATTTTGAAAACATGATTATGAAACTATGTCACTTCATTGAAATGAAGTAAAAAAAATGAACACAACATGTGTTAAGAAGATTGGGAAAAAACTTAATACGCGAAAAAAAAATGTGAAAAACTAAAAGGGGACCCAAATACTAACAACTCAACTAACATCAAATATTAAACTAAAACAAACTTCAAGGAAAACTAGAGGTAAACCACAACGTGCACTTGCAAGGTTAAATAACTAAACCCACTACCAATAATTATGTAGCAACCTACTCATATGGTAATATACAACTATGAAAGAGGGCCCCAATAAAACCATCGTTTGTGGGAGAAAAGACATACCTAATTGTAGTATTGTATAAAAGCTCCAATAAGGCGTTAATATGAATAATGGACCTTCTAAGAGGACATCTTGTTGGACACTTTTGCTCACTATAACTAAATGAAGATGAAGAAATGAACAAATTCTGTGCATACCCATTACTTTTTAGAACAACATAAGATGGTCTACACAAAATTGTTGAAACAATCCGATTATGAAATTGAAGGCAAATTGAAAGTAGCTAAGGAAATATACGACTTTTTCTAATTGCAATAAGTCCCATGCACCTCCAAGCCGGTGCACTCATCATAGCCAAAAGTTGGGCAAAATCCAATGTTGTGACTTGTGATCAAATGTAGACTTGAAAGAGTTAAGAGATCCATCTAGCTTTTCATTTCATGGGGAAAAAAATTCCAAGAAGAAAGCAAGAAAAGCCATTGAAATTAAATGCATGGTTTATAAAAGCAACAACAATGTGGGAGGTGGACCATGGTGGCACTTTCAAAAAGGGATGCCCCCAAGAATGCATTCTTTTGAAGAATAGTTAAGCTTGCGACTAGGGTTTTTATTATGCATGGAGAATATGTCCATCCTATACGCTTTTGCTAAGTCCCTTACCAAATAAAATCTTGCTTTGATCCAAGTTTCCTTTTATGTCCAATTTTGCCACAACTTTGGGACCATAGAACAAAACACTAGTGTCAAAAGTGGTAAAAGTAAATGCCAAGCCGCAATGTCCAAGGCATCTTTGCTAGTTAATTTGACTAGAAAATAAAGGAAATTGAATTTCTCATTGAAGGGCCTTGATGGCAATGAAAAAAAACGTAGTTTCATATGGTATATATATATGTCTTAAGCCATGATGATATATCATGAGCTCGCCCTCGTGTGTGCGAGGGTACATCGTTTGCTTTGAATAAATTATGCGTAGATTGACTCAAGAAGGTGTTAAAAGTTGAGGAAGGAATAGAAGGATGAGATGATAAGAAATAGTCAATATTGGAGGGGAACCTTTGAGGGCAAGAGCACTTGATGGAGAAGTGTTTTATGAAAACTAAACCTCTCTCTCCAAGTGAAAGAAGACCTTCTTGACCCTGAAAGATCATGGTGGCCACCCAGACTTTGGTTTGGCTGGCCATTTCTAGCACCCCCTCTAGCCTTCTTTCCTTGGAAAAGAAATGCAACTTGGTTGCCAAGTAAGCCCTCCCCAAAAGGATTAACTAGAGTTGCACCCCCCACCCCTCTTAAAAAGAAGAAGAAGCTTGAGAGTAGCAAGAAACACACTCAAAACTTAATGGAATCATCATCTTCATCCCAAAAGAAACCAAAAAAAAACCCATCATAAGTTCATCCCAAAAGAATAAAAAATACATTACAAATAGAAAAAAAATTTAGACTACAAAGTCAAACATTATCACCCCCAAAAGTGAGCAAAAGTGCTTTGACAATAGATTAAAAAAAACACACTAGAAAATCAAAACATCATGAACCCACAAGAAAAAAACAAAAAAGAAACTCCATCAAAGTCCAAAAGCTCCAGCACAAATGGGCACCACTGACTAAGAAAAAAAAGGAAACTTCTTCCAATAAAAAATCCAAGATCCAAAACCAGAAAGAGCTAGAAAAGAAAAGGAGGGGGATAAGTGAGATGTCTAGAAAAACTAGAAGAAAAAAAGAAGGGATGACATTTCATTTCAGATACTCATGGTAGGAGTACCTTGGCAGCTTTGACAATAATTATATTATTTATAAATTTTTTTGAAAATTTCAAAAAAAAAATTGTATGAAAGAAAATAGAGACAATTTTTGGAATAGTCAAGAATTCTTTGAACTTTTTTTTTTGTCATTGAATCTTCAACAATTAATTATTTAATTAATTGTCAAACATGTGTTGAAGTTTGCCCTTGTACTATGGTATGGAAAAACAAGGACAAGAAGGAAAGGAAATACAGTTTGAGAAGAAAGTGGGTAATGATTTGTTATGAATAGACTAAGTCATGAAGATGATGCTCACTTGACCACGACCACATCAAATTGCATTGTATTCTCCTAGAGACTAGATACTTTGCATATATATATATATATATATATAGAGAGAGAGAGATATAATTGGGTCCCACACTCTTAGAAGCACACATCCCCAAAACATAGAAAGACTTTAATGAAACCCATGAACTTTTTTTAGGTCAACTTAGTCAAGGATGATTGGGGGAGGAGGTGGAAAAAACAAGGGGTGGCCAAGCCCATGAGAGTTTTGGAACTTTCTTTTTAATTTCCCAATTGTAAAGGAAACCCAAAAAATGATGTAGTAGACTACATTCAAAACACACCCAAAACTTGCAAACCCATTTCCCCACTTTCTTCCTCAAACCCATTTCTTCCCTAAACCCATTTCCCCACTTTCATCCTCAAACCCATTTCTTCCCTACACCCATTTCCCCACTTTCATTCTCAAACCCATTTCTTCTCTAAACCCACTTCCCCACTTTCATCCTCAAACCCATTTCTTTCCTAAACCCATTTCCCCACTTTCATCCTCAAACCCATTTCTTTCCTAAACCCATTTCCCCACTTTCATCCTCAAACCCATTTCTTCCCTAAACCCATTTCACCACTTTCTTCATCAAACCCATTTCTTCCCTAAACCCATTTCCCCACTTTCTTGAGCAAACTCATTTCCTCTTTTTTAGTTTCCCTAAACCCAATTTCCAGGTTTTGGGTATCTAAGGTTAGTTGCTTTGTTTGGAGGTTCCAGAATTTGCCATTTGGGATGTCAAGAATATGCTGTTAAGTGGGTAGAGTGGAGGGCAGTAGACTGTGGTGGAGGCAGCCCCCCAAAAAAAAAAACCCAAAACGAGGGAGGCACGGTGGGGGTGACTCTTAGCTAGTAGTTAGCTAGTAGTTAGCTGCCTTTGATCTGCCTTTGACATGTCTCTCAGATGGTTTTGCTGATTTTGCTTCCCAGAAATTGTATGATCTGATTGTTTGTTTTGTCAATCTTGTGTTTCTTGCAAAGAAATCTTGTCTGTTTGTGTGTGTCCCTGTGTGAAGAAATCTTGTATGTTTTTGTGTCTCTCTGTGTGAAGAAATCTTGTGTGTGCGTGCGTGTGTTTTTCTTGCAGTTTGTGGGGAGCTTTCTCCAAGCAGCAAGCAGCAGCAGTAGCTTTGGAGGATTGCAGAAGAAGATGGGTGGATGTGTATTTGGATGCTTCACAGCTCTCTCTCTCAGATCACATCGTCTTCCCCTCTTGAAATTCTGAGCTTGTATTTTCTTTGAAACATGTCTCCTGCTGTGCAAGGTTGAATGAACCTTCCAGGGTTTGGAGAGAGAGAGAGAGAGAGAGAGAGAGAGAGAGAGAGAGAGAGAGAGTTTGTGTGTTGGCTTTGTTGATGGAATTGGGAGGGGGAGGATTCTGGTCAGTGTAGTTTGTACTGGTTTTCCGAGCTGGACCCAGTTGTCAGATCACTAAGTTTTGGGTTTTAGGAGCTCTGAAAAACATCGAAGTGGAATTCTTTGGAAATTGTTACATGGGAGGAGGAGGGCTACTGCAATGAGTTCTCCCATGCCTGCTGGCCGCTTGAGGAGGGGTAACAATGGTATTCCTGACTGCAACAACCACAATGATAGCGGAAGAAGAAGAAGAAGCAACAACAACAACAACAACAACTTCTCCACACCATCACCACCAGATGCTGCTGCACACACCAGTGTTACACCTAGAGCAGCAACAACAACAGCAGCAGCAGCAGCAGCAGCACGAGGCAGCCACTACTACTCTAGTGTTTCTTCTAGTGCTGTAAATGGAGGAGGAGTCTCCAAGTTCTTAGAGAAAGTGGTGGTTGCTATTGACTCCAACAAAAAGATCACCAAAAATGCTCTAGAATGGGCACTCACCAATGTGTTGGTGCACTCGGGCGAAACCATCATTCTTCTGGTTCTCCTTCCCACCCAAAAGCCAGGTAACCAAACATACCCACATCATTGCTTCCAAAATCCCCTTGTCCACTGAAGAATGAAGAAGAAGAAGAAAAAGAAAAAGAACTCCTCATCAGTTTTGTCCAGAATCCCTTTCCCTTTTCCATTGCATAAGAAGAAGCAGCTCATGGGGGTTTGTCCAAAATTCTTTCCATAGAAGAAGAAGAAGAAGAAGAACAAGAAGAAGCTCCTCATGTGCTCGTCATCATACATGTCTGCTGCTGCAGGCATTTTTGCCTCTTCTTCTTCTTCTTCTTCTGATATCATCTTCCTCCTCTGACTCCATCCCTTCAAAACTGATTTGCAGTTTTGTGTTGTTTTTGGTTTATGGGTATGACTGGTTCTTCCAGTGCACAGAAAGTGGGGTTTACCGATTCCATTTCAAGTCTTGGGGAAGAGGTGGGGATCTGCGGCCGCTGATCAGGGGTTACCAGCTGCTGGTGTTGCTTCTTCTTCTTCTTCCAAAGGGATAACCAAAAATGAGGTTGAGAAAAATCTCCATCATTCCTGTATGTTGATGGTGGAGGAGCTTCAAGTGATCTATGCCTCAAAGAAGGTGATTTATCTATCATCCACAAAGAGGTTTTCTTTGTGTTAAGATCTCTTTCTCTCTCTCTCTCTCTCTCTCCCTCTCTTCCATTGCCACTACCTGAAAGCAATTGATTTTTCTAGGATCTGATTTTCCAAAACCTTCAAAGCAAAATTATGACAATTCTGTGATACAAAACTTGGGTTTCTTGATAATGTTCAGTTTTGTTTGTGTTTTAGGGGTTTTTCACACAATGGGTGTCTTTACACTTTTCAGTTTGTTGGTGTTATGGGTTTTGCACACAGTGGGTGTCTTGAAAATTTTCAGTTTGTTTAAGGGTTTTTCACACAATGGGGCTTACATGATGTTTTTCTTCACAGATCAACATTGAAGTGAAAATGGTGGAACCAAATGGACAGGACACTGTTGCTAACGAAGCGAAGAATCTTGGTGCAACATGGATTGTTCTTGATAGGCAAGTTTTTTGTAATCGATCCCATAAGCTGATGACAAAACTCTTGTTTACAGATCTGCTCTTCTATTGGGTTTCCTGTTTTGTTAGCCCTTCTTTTCTGGGTGGGATTTTAGAAATTTGTTTTTGGAAAATTCATAAAATGGGTTAGCATTCTGTTTTGCAGGCATTTGAAGAAAGAAGGCAAGTGTTGTGTGGAGCTTTTGCAGTGCAATATTGTTGTGGTGAACATTTCAGAGTCCAAGATATTGAAGCTGATTCTAAAGCAAACTGGATCCTCCCCACATGTGATACAACCAACAAACATTCAGTCAACCTTGGAGGCACCATTGCAAGGAGTTGAAAGGAAGTCCAAAAACACTCAGAATCCTTCAAGAGAATTCGCACAATACCACTACTGTGGTGAGCAACCGAGTATTGTAACAAGAAATGGGGTGCAAAACAACTACTCAAGCTCAAACCAAACAACTCCATTGAGCAGCCCTGAGGAAGAAGTTACAACACCGTTCACAGCCTCCAATGCAGGAGGTGGCTCATCTGAGCATGGCATATCAACCTCAGAGAATACATCTGCTGAGATTGATACAGCACGACAGAATCATATGTTTCATTCAAAACGAATGGCTGCAAACTCTGTCGCTGTTAGTCCTGTTCTCTCATTGAGCAGCCCACCAGAGCTTGCATTCCGAGGGAGTAGTAACCGCAAGCAAAAACCCACTAAAATCCTCTCTGAAGCAAAGATTCCACCACCAAAACCTCCATCAGGTAATGTCATCCCTAGTACCTCATCAAGATTTCTCCAACTCTCATGATCTTAAGTTTGTTATATAGTATCTCATGATGGGTGAGCATCGTAATTATGGCATCAAGCCATTGAACCTACAGTGTAGGGTTAGGGTTCATCACCTTGTGCAAGTTTAGCAGTACTGGATAGGGTTTAGGGTTTAGGGTTTTAGGGCATCTATCCAATCCCGAGGTTATTAGTCTGGATCTTCAGAACAAAAATTCAGAGATCTGAAGACAGTGTATATTGGTTGCCCTGTGCCAATCGTGATTTTCTTTTGATATTTTGGTTGATTTTTGCACATCCAAACAGGGAATAGGGCGGTGGCTTATTCAATGGATCCGACGGTGCCATGTAGACCCACCTCGAGAGTAGCATCCAGGTCAGCTTCCCGAGCAAGCTCGAGGAGGGATTCACCCGTGAAGATGCTCCAAAGAGAGTCACCAGCAAAGTTGTTAAGTGGCAGTGGCAGTGGTGGTGGCAGGAGCAGCAGCAGCAGCAGCAGCCAGGATCAGTCACCAAGACAGTTGGAGATTACTCAAACTGGCTACCATGAGGAACAGGAGCTAGGTCAGAGCCTACGAGTGATCCTTCAAGACAACGTGGCAATGGACCAGTCGCCTTTCAATGGTGGATCGCCATCTGGGTATCAAGGAGACTATGAACCTGCAAACAACTCTCCGCTACTGAGACCAACAAAACAAGGGAAAACAACAGATGGTGCAATTGGCAACAATAACCGGAACCGGATGTCCATGATGTTATCAAAGCATAATCTTCCAGGTCCACCACCGTTATGTTCCATATGTCAGCATAAATCACCCATGTTTGGAAAACCGCCTCTAAGGTACACATATATGGAACTGGAGCGCGCCACTGGTGGATTTTCAAAAGCAAATTTTTTGGCAGAGGGTGGCTATGGGTCGGTTCATCGTGGAGTACTTTCAGATGGTCAAGCTGTGGCTGTGAAGCAATACAAACTAGCCAGTATGCAAGGCGACAAAGAGTTTTGCTCAGAAGTTGAAATTTTGAGCTGTGCACAACACCGCAATGTGGTGATGCTTGTTGGGTTTTGTATTGAAGGAAAGCGCAGGCTACTTGTGTATGAATTTGTGTGCAATGGGTCACTCGATCTTCACTTATATGGTGCGATTAAAAAGTCTCTCCATAATAAGCCTCAAAGTGTTTGAATTTATGCCTTAGCTGCCTTCTGAAATTTTTTGATTTTTGATTTAAAAAAATGGGTAGCGAATGATTTTTGTGTTAATTGACATTTTGATGATCGCTTTTTGTTTTTGTTTTGTTTTTGGTAGATCAAGAAAGAACACCACTAGAGTGGGCGTCACGCCAGAAAATAGCATTGGGGACAGCACGGGGCTTGCGCTATCTCCATCAAGAATGCCGTGTGGGCTGTATAGTCCATCGCGATTTACGACCCAACAACATCGTTGTCACTCATGACTTTGAACCAATGGTAAAAAGTCCATGCTTTGTTGGTGTTGCCTACCAAGGCAAGGATATTGTGTTTAGATTCATTATAGAGTATAATAGCTTAAGGGATTCTGGCCCCTAGGTAATTATAGGTCTGTTTTTATATGAGGATTTTTGAAAGATGGTATTTTGGCTTGTGTTGGAACCTTGAGAGATTAGTTATAGAGTTATAATAATATCTTGAAGGATTTTGGTTTCTTTGAGAGGATTTTTTGAAGATTATATTTTTGCATGGTGAAATATTTGAGTTTTCATAATTCTTCTTTTGCCTTCAAGATGCTTTTTAATGTAAATGGCAGGGGGGCCACAGTGTGTGACGCATCCCTTGTTCCACCTCAAGTTGAGAAAAGATTGAGAGTCAATTCACATCACATTTTTATCGTCTTTTGAATTCATATTAGCAAAGTAGTAGTACTAACTAGCCCATGAAATTCGAATCTCCAAATTTGTTGAAATATCTGAATTTTTGGCTGATTTTTTTTTGTCCACCACAGGTTGGGGATTTTGGACTTGCACGATGGCAACCTGATGGTCAGAGCAGTGTTGAAACTCGTGTTCTTGGTACCTTTGGGTATGGAATTCCTAACCCTATTGAACATTAGAAATTTTTGTCATGCTGAGTTTTTTTTTTGCTTAGTTTCCCTTAGTCTACTACATCATGCATTGCACCCTTGCACATGTACCCAAGAACCCTAAACCCTAAACCCTAAACACCCATCACCCTTGTCTTTCCAACTCGAATCTCTATCTAAGCAAATCTCAAATTCTTCAACTAAATGTCTTCAAAATTTAATTCATTGATGAATTTATTTACTTACTTTTTTGCGATTGTTTCATTTCTTTTTCGTTTTTTTTTGGGGGGGGGCAGGTATTTAGCTCCAGAGTATACACAACATGGGCAAGTGACCAACAAGTTGGATGTGTATTCATTTGGAGTCGTCCTATTAGAGCTTGTTACAGGGCGCAAGGCGATTGACATTACCCGTCCCAAAGGGGAGCAATGCCTAACAGAATGGGTAAAGAAGGACCAAACATATAAAAAACCCACCCAATTTGATCTTCTAGTGAATACATACATACATACATACACAAAGTTTTGGCGTTTTTGTAGCAAATTTTGTACAAACTTCTTCACAAGGTTTGCTGATGATGTGCATAAAAAGAACACTGAGTTTTTAAAAAGCGTACTGGGTTTGCGCAGGCGCGACCCTTGCTGGAGGAAAAGGGCACCATCCCGATTGACCCTCGTCTTGATAATCGGTATTCAGACATGGAAGTTCATTACATGCTTCATGCAGCTGCGTGTTGTATTCGCCGTGATCCGAAGCAACGACCAAACATGTCACAGGCAAGTTTTGTGGGGGTTTTTGCACAAGTTTTTGCTTTTTTGCAAAAACCCTAAACCCTAAACACCCTAAAAACCCTAACCCTAGCTGATGTCACGTGTTTCATGACAGGTGATAAGGATGCTGGAGGGTGAGATGATAGTTGAGGTCACATGCAGCGCATCACCAGTGGCTGCCTATTTTGCAGAACGGATTCCACACACATACATGGGAAGAAGATCAACTGGACTTGAACCCATGATCAAAAAGGCGACTACTCCTATGACCACCACCACAACAACAACAACAACAACAAGAAGGGAAGAAACCGAGAACCCTAGTAGTAATCTAGATGCCCATCAAAGCGATCAGGAGTCCTTTTACTCATCACCCAATGGTGACTTTGGCAGCTATAATATCGAGTACACACCCCCCTTTGAACCCACACGGAGTCCAACAACAACAACAAAAGATTTCAATAGTCGACTGAATGTTGTGACAACACCACCATCACCACCACCACCACCACCACCAGCAGTTGCTATGCATAGTGCTTCCAACTTGAGCTTTGAGGCATTGAAGTCTGCTTACGCTGACAAAGGATATTACGCTCCTGTTTCTGCCGCAGCTTATGAAAGCTACAGCCTGGGCAAAGATTTTTGATTGCGCCTTCACTTCCCCTTCCCTGCCCCTGATAAGGGCTCTGTGCAAGGCAATTTAGATGTGCCTGATAAAAGAGGCGGGATGTGGCGACGACAACAACAAGTGTTCCATGTTCACCCCCACTTCACACTCTCCCCAACTCATTCCAAGAAGAGAGTGCTACCAAATTTTGAAATGTATGTATATAACAAACAAAAATGATGTTGTGTGATGGTTGTATATATTTTTTTGCAGAGACAGGAATTCAGAGAAAATGGGAAAAAAAAAAAAAAAGAGAGAGAGAGAGAGAGAGAGAGAGAGAGAGAGAGAACGGGAAAAAAAAAAATTAAAAAAAAAAGAAAAAAAAAGGGTTAATTTGACCAACCCACACTAGTGTATAAATTGGGTTGTTGTACACAAACACCTCTTCAATAACCCCTAAACTCTTCTAAACTCTTTATAATAAGCTAAATATAGCTTGGGTTGTTTCTACTTCAGATTCTGGGAGTTGAAAATGCATTTTGCAAAATTGAATAGGAGGTAGAATTCCATTGCAAATAAATAATTTTTCTTGATATGGTTGTTTTTTGTTTGAAAAAGTAAAATGATTTTAGAAAAAAAAATTTATTTTAGTTCTAGCTACCGATAGGTAGAGTTTGCTATAATGAATGGTATATTGACTCTAGTTTAATGGGTTACCCATGTTTTGGTTTTAGGGGGGTTTAAGATGGTGTTGTTGGGTGCTTGTGTGAGCATCTTGTTTGCACACAATTCTTTTTGGTAATGCAAGATAGGTAACTCTTTTTTTATGGATGTAAACACATTAATCAAGATTCTTGTACTTCTTGTGTTTTTCATGATCACATCTCAACTAAAAAAAAATAGAAACCTTGTCCATCATTCGCAAAACAAGCATAGAAGTTTAAGAAGCACCCAAAAAAAAAAAAAATGATGAAAGAAAAAAAGAAAAGAAAAAAGGATATGGTTTATGGTTTACTTTGATCCTATAGTTTGGATTTCATCAAAAACAACATTGGAAATAATTTTGAGAATTTCATTTTCAACAAATAATATATATTTTCACATATTCCATCATATTTTAAATTTTTCCTTCAGGAAAAAAAAAAGTGATTAATTTTTTATTTTTTTTCCCCCCCTACCTGAAAATTTCAACATTTCTGAAAATAATATAATATAATTTAGTGTTGAACTGGGGCAAGGTACTGGAGTAATTGGCACCTGATTCAAGACGTCGATCTCCAGTGGCTGGCACCTCACTCCTTCATTCTTCAAGACCTGCAGTTCAAACGAGCCTTTGTGCGCTTCCCGCCAGCGCCCAGGAAAAGGGCGCCAACCAAAACCCCGGAGACAGAGCAGAACGATCTGCGAGTCGGAGATGGTTTTGCTTGCTGGGGAAATTCTCAGTTGCAAATTCATCTGTTCCGCGGGTGGGTTGTTTTTTGCTGGCTGACTCAAATGGCGGAGGAGGAGAATTAAGGATTTTTTGGGGGTTTCTAGACCTTCTAATTCCTTCGGTTGTGTTTGTTTTGTAGCTGGAGCTGCAGCATAGTGGCAGCAGCAGCAGCAGCAGCAGCAACGATGGCCATGCGGAGCGTACCACCTCTCAGTTCGAAGTTGTGCACCAACCTGGACGACCCAGAGAAGGAGAACTGTCTGCACGCCGTCGTCCAGCGGAGCAACAAGTCATTGGGTAAGAGAGTATTGGGGGAGAATTTCGCATCCGGTCATGTGTTTGCGGTTCCCAAGAAGCTCAGGAAGGACTCGGAGCAGCAAAGAAATGATGATGATGATGGACACAGCATGGGTTTTGTAGATAGCTTGCCTTTGCCACAGAAGAATGGGAATGCTGCAAGTGGGTGGAGAATTGGACAATTGCAACAGCAGCAGCAGCAGCAGCAGCAGCTGGTGTGTCCACTTGCTGTGGATTTGCAATTCACTATCAAAGTGCAAAGGCATGGGAGATTGAGTGAGGAAGACGCTTGCAAAGATGAAAGGCCAGTGTGTGCCGGTGGATTTGCGAGTTTGGCACCTTCAAGTTTCCTCAAATTGGCCTCCTCGAAGTCTGATTGCGGCATCACATCTGGTAGTACGGTTATTACAGCAGTTGCAGACTTCATAGTTGCAGCGGAGAAGAAGTCCTATTGTGAAGAAGATGGTAGTCACTTGGAAGCTACAAGAAAAAGACCACCCACGGTTGCCAAGGGATTTGCTCATGTGGAGGAGACAATTGATACCCAAGAAGAGGAGGTTGTCCTTGCTCCTCCTGAAGTGAGAAATCCCTTCAGAAGCAATGCTGCATCGCGTGTCCTTAATGACCAGACTCAAGTAGCTGCAGTAGTACGAATCCAAGAGGAGATTGTTGAAGCTGTTGCACCTGCAGTAAGAAGAAGATCTTCCAGAAGAATCGCTCTTCCTGTTCCACTGGAAGAGGCTCAAGTGACTGCAGCAGCACAAACCCATGAGGAGGATGTTGTCGAAAGTGGATTTACTCCTGCAGGGAAGGGATCTGTCATCACCCAAGAGACTCAAGCATCAGAAATCCAAGAGAGGGTTATGAAACCTAATTCTTCTGCAGTGCGGAGATCTGCCAGAAGTGCCACATTGCCTATCTTCACTGAGAAGACCCGAGAGGTTGCAAATCGAAGCCAAAAGAAAGTTGTTGTTCCTGAAGGGAGGAGGAGATCCTCCAAGAGAGCGGTGGCGGCAGCAGTGGCGCCTGTTCTCAATGAAGCAGCTGCAACACCAATTGAAGAGGACATTGTCACAGCTGAGGTGCCTTCACTCAGAAGATCTGTGAGAAATGCTGTACTGCAGCAGCCTAGTTATTATACAGAAGAAATCCAGACAGAGGAAGAAACAGAATCACCAAGGAGTTATTATACAGAAGAGATTGACACAGAGGAAGAAACAGAATCGCCAAGGTTTGTTGCCACAGAGGAAACTCCAAGGTTTGTTGCAACAGAGGAAATTGGATCTGCATCAAGAACAACAATAGCAGTGAAGAAGGTGACGAAGGTTCCGGAATCATGGGAAGAGAGTTCCTGGTCACATCCAAAAGCTCTCCGAAAATCAGGAGGACCCAAGAGACCCAGCAGCAAAGGGTCAGCCTCTGCAACAACAACAACAACAGTCCAGGTTTGTTGGGCATCTTTCTCTCCCTCCCTGAGACACCTTTGCTTGCATTTTCCTTGAGTACAAAACAATGTTGAGAAGTTTTTTCCTTAGGTGCTGATTGTTGTCTGACATAGGTATCTGTCTTTTGCATTAGATCTGTTCTTGGTGGGTTTAGGGTTTATTGGATCTGTTCTTGGTGGTGGGTGGTCCCACTGCCTGTGTTTTGCAAATTAGATTTTTACGAAGATCTTGACACCACCACCACTTGGTGCATTCTCTCACATTTATGTCTTGTTGGTGGTGGTGGTGGCAGAAGACAAGAGGTTGTGTCCTGAATCTGCGGGCAGGTGAAAGGGACAATTTTGTGAAGCTGAATATCAATGCAAAGAGAGGACGGCGCAAGTTCATGAATGGCACCCGGTCTCGCAGGCCCAGTGCTTATGGCCGCCGAGTTAACTTTGGGAAGAAGTTCAAAAGGTACACAGGCTCCGCCGCCGCCGGTGGGATTGGTGAGATGGAGGGAAATGAAACTGTTGAACCCAGTGAAGATCTTGCTGCTGATCAGCAATCAAACCCTAAAACAAGGAAATACTCCAAAACAAGTGCTAGTGATCCTTTGAAGTTTGGGCGTTCATCCTTGTGGGTTGATGAAGGCTGGCTTGATGAAACTCCTTGGTGTGAATCCAAAACTACTACTACTAGCCCTTGTTTAGCAGAACTGCAGCAAAATGTGACTGATGATGATGAGAGCCTGAAAGAAGCTGTATCAAAAGCCCTGCAAAACCCTTGTGAAAAAAACCTGCTCAGTGTACTGCTGCCAGTGTTTGGCTTAAGTTCTTTCCGTAAGAGACAGATGGCTGCTATTGAACGTGTGCTCAGCTTCCAAAATACCATGCTCAGTCTACCCACTGGAGCTGGGAAATCTCTTTGCTATCAGGTATTCTCACTCCCTCTCAGTGCCTTCTCTCCTCATCTTAGTTCAATATTTCAGTTGAAGCTCTGATAGACATTTGGATTGTCTTCTGGTCTAAGCTAAACTCACTTGGGTTGTTTTGTATTGCAGCTGCCAGCATATCTTTTACCTGGTATCACGCTGGTGATCAGTCCGTTGGTGGCCTTGATGGCAGATCAGCTTCAGAATCTTCCCCCTTTGCTCCCTGGTGCACTTATCAATAGTACTCAGGTACTGAGACCATCACATTCACACCCTAATCTTCATGCACATCCATGTATTGGATCTACCTAGTTGGTGATTCATGTCATGCATGCCCTCAAGTATTAGGGATTCACTATCAACCACAACCAGCACAACTAAGTGGCTTCCTCAATTTGGGGTGAATTGTTCCACAGACCCTGAGTGAGAGCAGTGCTGTGATCAGCCGACTACGCGCAGGTCAAGTCAAGGTTTGTTGATTATGCTTCCTAGCAGATCCTACACAGTAAAGGTCTTCATCATCTATAAGAAGACTGCAATGCTCGTCCTCATTGTATTTTGGGGGATACTCTGAATTTCTTGACATTGGGTTGAGCTGAAGTTTGTGTACTCTTGGAATTCTAGCTGTAATCTTGAGTTTGTCTATGGTGTTGCTTTAATGCTGCAGATTCTCTTCATATCACCAGAGCGGCTCTTCAGTGAGAGCTTTTTCTCAGCCATGGATGGTCTGCCTCAAATCTCACTGGCTGTTGTAGATGAAGCTCATTGCCTCTCGGAATGGTATGTTGAAAGTGAACAATCAAGAAATAAACCCTTTGTGTCCTCTTCATATGCAAGGAGCTGGCTCTCAAACATTTCTTCTTTAAGGCAGGTCTAACATGAAATTTCTGCAGCAGCAGAATAGTTCAGAAATGAGGATCACTACTTCATTCAAGGTCCTCTTCCATCCTTAAAGATGTTTTCTTTCTTTCTTTCAGGTCACACAACTTCCGACCATCATACTACCGGCTGGGCAGCATTTTGCAACACCGTATAAGAGCAAAATGTGTACTGGCTTTGACAGCAACAGCTACAAAAGAGACAGAGTGTGCTATCTTGGGTGCCTTATCCATTCCTGCCTCTGGCGTTATCAAAAGCACACATGTGCGACAGAATCTGCACTTAGCTGTCTCACGACCTTCACACAGGCATGTGTTTCCTATGTCATTGAACTAAGTTGCTAATATAAATGTCATTGAATAATGTATTGTCTTCATCACAGCCGGTTGTGGGTCGAGGAACTGAATAAACACTGGGGTTGCTTGGTTTATCATCAAATTGCAGGCGGAAGGATTTGCTCTCACTACTGAAGTCTAGGCCAATTTCTGCTGTCAAGAGCATCATTGTCTACTGCACCTACCAGGTGTGGTATATAGCTATCTGCTATCACTGCATCCACGCAAGTGACATCTGTTGTAAACTTGCATCACCTGTGTCTACAAGTGAAGTACTTTGAATGACAAGTGTTTGTGGTGAATTGTGCAGCTGGAAGCTGATGACATCAGTAGATATCTGGAAGAGAACAGCATCTCCGCTAAGGTATTTTTTTTGTTCACAAGTTACTGTGCTTTTCACATTCTTAAGTGTCCATTTGTGGGGATATTTTCATGCATGTGCAACCTCTTGTTCTGCACATTCTGTGCATTGCAAAACAGTTCTCATTGTTAGTTTCATGGCCTGTTGTGGAGAATTAAAATCCAATGAAGAATTGCTACATTGGGTTTGTGAATGCAGAGTTACCACAGTGGCAAGTCAAGCTCTGATCGAACCCGCATCTACCAGCTTTTTTGCTGCAACAAACTCCGTGTGGTATTCACTTTCTTTTACTGAGCAGGCTGTGTTTTTTTGTTGCTGCCACAGCATTGCCTTATTGCAGCCTACCTGATTGGAGTTATTTTGCTATATCTGAATCTGGTCTGAAGCTTGGAAGTCACATCAGTGAGCTGCTGTTGCTCTTCTTCTCTTCATTTAGTGGAGTATGTGGTGCTTGTGGGTTTACAGGTAGTGGCTACAGTTGCGTTTGGGATGGGTTTGGACAAGAGTGATGTTGGTGCTGTGAGTCAGCCATCTTTTCCTTTTCACTTGTAGTTTTTGCTGGGAAATTAAGAATATTAGGAACACCATAAGAACTCAATAATGAAGATAAGAGCACTTGTTGGTGACAAGAAGCAAATTTTGACTTGTTGCTAGTTTTGACGCAGATTATTCATTACAACATGCCCCGCAGCCTCGAACACTATGTCCAGGTAAGGAATAATGACTCTCCAGCAAGCTTTGTTTTCCCATATGTTTTGGTTTCAATTTATGCAGTTGAGTGTGAATCTTGGCCAAAGTGGAGAGTGCAACACTTCAAACTTAAAAGAGTTTTTTGTTTTCTCTTTATTGTAGGAAACTGGGCGTGCTGGTCGTGATGGCAAGCCTGCATTCTGCCATCTCTTTTTGGAAGACAATGACTATCTGAAGCTTCGCAGCCTTGCACATAGGTGCACCCCCCCTCCCCCCCCCCCTCCCCCGTCCTCTATAGTGCATGTAAAGTGAGATGTGCCTTTTGCTAATGTACTACATCGTGCAGAGGAGTTATGGGTAATGCTACTGCTTGGGGCTTATGATGTATCTGTTATTGCAGTGATGGTGTAGATACATTTTCTGTCAACAAGTTTCTCTGCCGGGTATTCCAGAATCCTTTGGCGGGCTCCCCATGTATGACCTCAATGTCTATAGAGCCCACAGCCAATGAATTGGATCTCAAGGAGGAGGTATGACAACTCTCAATCTCCACACTTGTGGTGGATCATCTTCCAATCAGTAATGAGCTTACAGCTTACCCTAAAACCCTAAAACCAGTTTTTTGCATGACAGGTGATGGCAACAATTTTGTCGTTTTTGGAGGTGGGAGAAGTGCAGTATGTACATGTGCTTTCCAAACTGAAGGCAACATGTATTCTTACATTTTACAAAGTCAGTGAAGATTTTTCCTATTCTTGCATTCTTTCTGTGCAATGTGCACTTTCTTTCTGATGATCCACATGCATCACATTCTGATGTGTTCACAACCACTGTAGGTTTGAGAGCCGCTTTTGTACCAGTTTTGTGAAGAAGATGTTTCACTAACTAGTGAGCTCCACTGTCTGTTCAGAATTCCCCGGATTCACTAGCCAAACACAGCCCTTTGGTTGCTGCAATTGTCAAGAGGTGCTTTCTTTTCTGCCTTGCCATCTTATTTGGTAGAAGTTTTGCCTTGTTTTCTCAGCTGACAGGTCACCTGTGTGGTCACTGCAATTTTGACAGCTCATATCCACACATTTTACATGTAGAGATAGGAATATTCAGGTAGCATTGCATTTTTAGCCTTGTCTCAGATTGCTTCTTCTGTGTTGGGGATGTGTGAGCAGGAGCCATGCCAAACATGGTCAACACACTTTTCAGGTTCCATCACTTGCAAATGAGTTGGGTATCTCCTTGATGGATGTGCAGCAAGAACTTCAAAGACTGCAGGTACAGCTAATTCTAGGTTGACAACAGCTGAACAGTACACGCTTGTCCACATTTATGCAGGTTCATTGTTCAGCTATTTTCCTTCTGTTGCTGAGCTCTGACAGCATCCCTGCATGTAGAATGCTGGTGAAGTTTCTTACGAGCTTCAAGATCTGGCATTTTGCTTCAAAGTACTACAATTGCCCCAAGACATTTGTCACCTCGCAACTTCAATCACTGTCCGCTTGAATGAAGTTGAACGCTGCAAGGTGAGTCTTCTGACATAAAATTAGAATAGGGAAAAATTCTATGTTGGTCTCTACAGGAGGAACAAGTAAAAATTTGTGTACATAGAAGCTTTTAGTGTGTAATGGGAAGATTGAACCTATTGGGATTCTGGAAAAGCATATCAGGATTTGATATGAAAGACCCATGAGCTCAAATTGAAATCAAATGTAGATGCAAACTGTAAATTCAGGTGTACAGTGGAGAAGGGGTGGGACTTGGGTTGTTTCAAATGTGAACTGAAGCTGAAGATCTCAATCCATCAGATTTCTTAATGAAGTTCTGCATGGCTTCTGCTGGAGTTGGCACAACAATAGAGATCAAGAGGATATGTTCTTCTTGAGAGAGCACTTCTAGTGCTTTCAACTGATGGGAAGTTTTGTTATTGACCAGGTGGCAAAGTTGGATGCAATGTATCTAGCAGCATCTGCAGCAGTTGCTCAGACAGGTGATCTACTCAATGTTGTTTCTGATGGAACTCCAGTCTCAAGTGAACAGGTTTCTCTACAGAAGACAATTGTTTCCTACTTCACAGATGATGACTACTCTTCCTCTCAATCAACTCCCAGCATTGTGGAATCTACCAGGTAATGCCAAGATCTGAAGACCAAAGGGTGTAGCAAACAGAATCGATTTTATGAAACAAGTTGCCTGTGAGCATTCTTTCTTGACCCATATGAGGGGTGGTGCCTCTGGATGGTTGGCCTTAAGAAGGTTGACTTGATGACTGATAGTCTGTTTGCCCTTTCTGTGCAGCTCATTCTTACGAGCGGACATCAAGGTAATCTCACAGCAAAAGTTCACTACTTTATTCATTAAGGGCATAAATTACACAAGATCTTCTTGGTTAAATCCTTGACTTTAGCAAAAAAAATCAGCTTTTTAATGTTTTATTCTGAAAGAAGCAAGAAGAACCATCTTACAATTCACATGGATTTGTGAACCGCTGTCAGCAGCTGATACACATTTGGCTCTGACTTTGTGATTGCAGGTTTTCTTGAAAGCGCATGAGCGTATAAGTTTCACAGGCAGGGCAGTGGCTCGAATTTTCCATGCACTATGGAGCCCTGCATATCCCTATGCAACTTGGTCCAAGAACCATTTCTGGTAGGAATTGCAACTCCAAAGCAGTGCTGGGTTCAATCAATGTTCTCGAGTTTGAGAGGTGTGACTATGTTTGTATTAAAGTACCATGTGTCAAGCAATTCAGATTCTCAACAGTTACGAGCTTTTTATAGGGCAATTAGAGCAGCAATGAAATCCTTAGTGAAATCTGGAATGAATGCCAATATCTCCCTTATGAATTAGAGCCATGATTAGAAGTTCTAATTCACAAGGGGGATACTGGCTCTGGATACTCATGTGATGAATTTGCAACACTTCCTCCCTCATGTCGTTTTCTCTTGACCTCTGGAAACTGTGCAGGGGACGATACTCCAAGACCGATTTTCATGCTGTCAAGGAATGTGCCAGCAGGGAAATACTTGAGCAGAGATCCAAAACAAGGCTATTACATTCTCGGTAAAACAGGTATCAGGCTTCACAGGAGAAATTTACTTTATACACAAGCTAATTTTGTTGTAGGAATTAAACAATCTGTCCACTAATACAAAGATGCTCTAGAAAATACCCAAAGAGAGGGTACATGAAATAAGAAAAGTTTATAACAATTTCTTTCCACTGATAGCAGTGTCAGACACTTGCGTGTTTCAGCAATGATTGGAGGCTGTGATACAAGATGAAGCATATAACTGCAGGTAGGGGTGGTTGCAGTTTGTGACAATAGAAGGAAAGGACATGATGAGTGAATTAGGAACTTTGATCCAGATACAAAGTGGCATTGAAGACTTGGAGATTGTAGGGGAGATTAATATCCAGATTACAAGTAATAAATATATGATGCTTTCAATTTGAATTCACCTTGTGATCTAGTATGTTATATCATTGGATTTCAAGGAGTGGGTTCTTGAGAAAAAGCCTTGTCATTGGAGGAGTATGCCAAAAAACACATAGAAAGCTTGTTGAAAGCTCTTTTGCACAAGGATGCAAAACCATGAATGCTTAGCCTAGAGACAAGACTAAAACTTACAAGAATTTGGCAACACAATGCATGAGATAGTGATGAGTGGTAATAGAGTTATCAATAAAGTCAATGATTAGGGGGTGAGAACAGATGCAAGACAGAGATCTGTGTTCACCACCCAAAAAAAAAGAAGCAAAACAAACCAACAACTCATTTTCACACTTAGCACAAGGAGAAAGGAAATATAAAACATCAACAAATCAATGGCACACCTCCCCCCCTGCCCCCTCCCCTGACAATGCTTGGAAATAATGAAACTTCTGCAAATTCAATTTCAGTTTCTTTGCAAAAAAATATAGATTACATAGCGGACTGAGACTGCACACACCTACCTCTACAGGCATCTGACTTCATTTGGTTGAAATAATGAGAAAATCTGAATGGAGACAAAAAAAAACACATGCTGAAAAGCCATGAGTCAATCTTCACCTTCTTGAGAAGAACCTCCTACCTGTGATTGCTGCTGTTGTTGGGATGCTTGATATATCCGGAATGCAGCAATCCACATGGTGCAGTTTCCTATAGCTGTCAATGCAGCTTGCAACACAACCAACAACTCCAGAGAAGGAGCATTGTAGAAGAAATGCCAGGTGCATGCACACATGGCTCCACCCAGGAGTGGCACCATTCCCCATGAAAGGCCCTTCCATGCTTCCTTGCCAGGGATGTCTCCATACCTCCACACCAGTGCCATCGCTGTTAACCATTCCACAACGCTAGCTACATGTATGATCCAAGTAGGAAGCGAGAGTGCGTTCTTGGGCTCCGTTGCGACCAGATCCCTCCAAGCATCTTCTACAGAATAAGCTCCACCTGCTACAGCTTCTGTTGCAGCAGAAGCCAACCCTGGGTTCATCACCAACAAACTCCCAGCTACAAACCCTAACCCTAACCCTAGTGCCACAGTTGAGCCCAGAGGTGGAGTTGTTTCTGGAACTTCTTCTTCTTCTTCATCTTCTTGCGAGAATCCAAGTTTTTGAACATAACAATCAGGCAATAATGGTAGTGAAGAAAACACATTACTACTGTTGCTACTGGTGTCTGAATCTGAGCCCAAATGTGAGGTGACGCTGCTGGATTGCTGAAACCGAAAAGAACGGCAGAAGATTCTTTGCCTCCTCCTGTCTTCACACACTCCCCTTCTTCTTCTTCTTCTTCTTCTACTTCTACTACTACTACTACTACTAGCCAACAACTGTATGTGTAAACATGGCGAGCAATAGCAGCAGCTGTTTACTTCACATTTGCACACAGGAGAGATTGCAGAAACAGATGTTGGAGTGGAAGAAAAAGATTTCAATGCCAGGACAGAAGAATATACACAAGAAAACGAAGAAGATGATGATGATGGGTGTGGTGAAAGCTTGGCCATTGCTCTCCCCCACTGGTTCCTCTTCTTTCTCCCAAATTCCTCAGCAAAACTAAGCACACTTGGGAGACTCTTTAGGCTGCTGTAGGCACTAGGTACCTACCACATGTGCAATTGTGTACAGGCCTGAGCATAGTAGGTGTATAGGTAGGTACCTAGTCTGGTATTGAAGGACCCTACCTACCAGGCTGGTAGGTATGATCCCTTAGGCGATGCCTATGAGCCTTTGTAGGGACTTGAAATAATAACATCAGACCTCATACTACAAGTACTACCCTAGTACCTAGGGCTGGTTAGGCACTAATTAATAATTATTTTTTGAAATTGCCCAAAATTCTGAAAAATATGTGCTTGCCAATTGCAAAAAATTTGAATGGAGCTCTCAAGCACAATTGCTTCATTAATTAGTATAGTGTTGAATTGTAAATTATTATTATTATTTTTGACTGCCAAACATAACTGACAAAAAAAATAAAAATATTATGCACCTTGATGCTGAACCAGCCTATGTAGTACTCCCATATTTTTAAATTTAATTTTTTTTTAGATTTGGTAAGTGTCTGTGAAATAATTAATATATTTTCAAACTTTAAGGTTCGGCATTGGATTTTTGAAAAATTGAAAACTTCTGCACACACAATATTAACAACAAACAACATAAAATCATAATAATTATATAACAGTATCAGTGTGTTATTAGACCATGTGTGTGTTTGGGCACCGGCTTTGTAGCCAACATTTGCATCCCAAATTTGACAGAGTTTAATTATACTGATTTTTGATATTCTGAGTAATTATTATTTTAAAATTTAAATTAAAAAAAATCAATTAATGCCGAATCCATTCAGGAAGCACATTATTCATACCAAAGCCTTGCAACATGTGTAACAAACAATTTTGTGAATTTTATGACATACCCATATATCAAGCTCTTCTTCACAACTGCTTGACATCTGTGGTGTCTTGTGGACTTGTGCACAGAATGGCTTCTAGCATGTAGACAAACACAACATCCGATTGCTTGTATGTTTGAGTTGAGGAGCATATTTTCAAAATCGCTTGTATCCTTTTAACAAAAACCTGTTTATTTCAGTAACGCAACTTTTTTTTGGCATCCAAGTGAACTTTGAAATCCACTCCTACGAAATACACATTCCAGATGTGTGGTGCTCCACCATTTAAGAAACACTGAGAAGATTGAAGAAGATGATAGATACAATCTCCACAATACACATACTAGGTGTTGATAACTGGAAATCATATATGTTTTATACAACATTGATAATGTATCTCCTTATTGAATCTAGCAAAATACCATGCTCCTATTGCTTCAACTAACTATGTGTGAAGGCACTACAGAATGAATGTGTATATGTATGATGGGTATGTACCAGTGTCTGACAAGAACATACAATCCATCTTGGACCCAGATGCATATGTTTATCTAAGGAACTACTTCTGCATCTCTTTACCACCTTTTGACACTGCTTACAGGTGTTTGCCTAGCATGTGTGATGTGGAGTATATACTTAACCTCTTTCCACAGCACTACAAACACAAGATCACAATAACTGATTGATGTTGTGACGATGCACAGTGCAACAAAATATTTGATAAGCGTTGGCACCAAGTCTGGTGGAACTTTGATAGCATTACAATCTACAAGATACAGGCAGACAGGGGGATCTTCACAATTATCATACCTCTCTATATGGGGCACAGGGATTTTATCACAAGGAGTGCCAGTATCCTTTACCCTTAGTGTGGATTGCTGCTGTGAAATGAAGCTCCTTCCCATACAGTAAAGCGTTGTAACGATGAAATCTGGAGTCTCATTTCCTCCTACTTCCTGCCCCAACCTCTCTGAGCACATCATGCTGACCTGCAAGCAAGTAGCCAAATGTCAAGCATCAACAACTGGTGTTCTGTTAAGGATCAGCAGAACAATACTAGTAGACAAAGTCAAATGATTAACACTCTTTCCCTGGTGTGGGTTTGTCCCAAGGCAGAGACAAAATACAAACCGACCTTGTGACACAGACACAGTAACAAAAGACCCTAAACCTACAAATGAACAGAAACATCACAACTTCAATGTTCCCAGCTATCCTCAACATTGTAGAGCTTGCAAACTAATCATAAACTCAAAGAAACAAGCAGAGGTTGTGAGTGGATGTACCTGATAGGGGTTTTCCATACTTCACCACCAGGGAAATCAATGAGGGGTCTTTCTGCCGCTCCAGTCTGAGAACTAGTACTCCTTAGAACCTGCAACAAATATGGTTGGACGTATCCCTTTGTTGGACCTCCTTTTGAAGGGATTTGCGAGCAGCCAGTCAGAGATCCCCTGTTTCCAACCTCCCAACTATTGTTTTGGAACTCTGACATTTTGTGGCATGACACTCACAAAACACAATTTCTTTAGAGACAAACATAAAGGGATCAGGATTCCAGAGGGCTTGAGGATGGCTGTCTCTGCTATCTTGTTGGGATTTGGTGCTATTGCCAGCAATTCTGGTGTAGTGCTGATTGAAGCTTGATACAGCCTCCACATTCCCTGAGATGACCACTCTGGATGTTGATCCCATGAAGGCTCCAAAGGCAGCTTGGGATCCATCTGTGAAGAGAAATAATGGTAAAAAAATCATCCAACAGAAGAAACAACCATCCATCTGTTACTCGAAGCATGCAAGTGTATTTAGGCCTTCATCATACCACTCTGCAAGACGAACAAGGTGTTGCAACATGTGGCCACAACATGCACCTGCCCCTGTCCACCCTGCTACACACTTCAGTGGCTTTCTTGTGTTTAAAAGACATGAGCTCTTGACAACATGCTCATCAGAACATTGCCTAGTTCTCTGCAATTCAGCTAGGGGATGAACCTATGGAGCCAAAGATATGAAAGTATCTACAGAGTAGGGAAGTCCTCACAACCTCAGCTTGCACAAATTAGCATGCTGGCATAATATTAGTTTCTAAGACACATCACATAAGAGAATTATCCAATTAACAAAACATCTAAGAACCAAAACTAACACATGGTTCTAATAAGCATTTTACACCTGCTGCCACGGCATCATGTGTAGTGAATTTTACACAATTGTCAACTGCATTGACGACCTATCAGATTAGACATACTGAAGGGGATTTCTTGCTTGAAAGTGACCATCAAACAGCAGATAACTTGAAACTGGTGATCAAGTGTCCTGGTTCTGGACAAAATCCTCATGTTCTCTATTATACATTCTCACTTTCTACTTGTAGCATAAAGTTTGACCAATCCTTTAGGTCTTCCAAAGCCAAGTGCAGTTTAATCTGCAGGCCCCAATGACTTGAAATTGAATCTGTCAAGCTGCAATCACTTGCTTTTTGCTCATATCCTCCTCCACTTTCCAGACAATGTCTTGCAGACCCTTGGAGAGATTCTTGTAAAACTGCAAGCCACAAGATGACCAATCAATTGCCATTTTACAGAACTCTTCACAATCTTGTCTGGTGTTGTTATCAGTCTTGAACTGAGAACCTTAACCCAGCCTATTTGTGAGTCAGTCCAAAACAAAGCTACTCCTTTAAGAATGTCTGCAGTTGCCATGGAATTTACTTATGCTGAAAATACATTGGCATTGACATCTACACTTACATTATGATACTCCAGTGTATCTCCTCGGGATTTCCGGAGCTCCACCATGTAAAGAGATGGTGCAACCTCAAATACCTGGAAGCAAAGTCACACTCAATCCATTTTAAGTAATGCACAAATGAAATTAGTTCAGTCAAATGCTGCAATTTAGTAACATCTGAGATAATTCCACAGGAATGGTAACAACAGGACCATACCTGAGTGGCCACAGAAAGATGTCCTTTCCTGCCATTCTTATCTCCCTGCAACTTCATCTTGTAATCACACTTCTGTACGTTGAAGCCAAGTGGCTTTGCAGCCTCTTCAATGGTGGAGATAATCTCCTTTGCTGACCTTGTGCTTGTGAATCTTGTCTCCCTCTTCTCCGTATCCTGCAATGTACCAAATACAACATCCAAACCTCTTGAACAAATACTATTTACCTCTCAATGTATACACAAGTTTCACAGCACGGTGCAAATGGTACTACAACAGCAGCCACATAAGTCACCTCATTAGATAGGGCTGTGAGGTCTAAATTAATGACTTGAGAGGTTTGTGCTTTAAGATGAGAATTGATAACAAAATGTAGTTCCATCCTCCTAATCCTGAGGAAGGGATCTGCCACCAATATGACACACCTGTGGTGTTTCAAAAAGGCCAGAAAGGTTGAGTCCATGTGAAAGAGAGATCAGCTCGAATGCATTCATTATCACTGGCTTTGTCTCTTTCTGTTCTGTCACCATAAACTCCTGTGCTTCAAATGGCAACATAAAGAATGAGGACCTCTCCTTGACATGCTATTCAATTAGAACAAGAGGACACACATTGTATTGATACACTAGACACAGGATTGCATTTCCCTTTCCACTCAAAACTCCTTCCTCATAACATGTGCATGTGAAGCTGAAAGAAACTGGCATCTTCTTAAAACCTGTCAACTGGAAGTTCTCATAGAACAAATGTCAAGGCTACACCAAAAACCAACTTGAATGATGCCACAGCCACAGCATTGAATTTTTTTTGATGTGGTATGTGGGCAGGCAAGTACTGAGTGGATATCTTACTGTTGACTCATTGAAAACTGCATCAATATCATCAAGGTTAACATCCTTCTCCTCACTGAGCTTTGAAGGTGTATAGCCTTTCTTAAACCACTCATTCCTATAGATTTGTGCTGCAGTTATACGCTGCAACAGCCAACACAACTTGTTGAGCTTAGTAGAATGCACGCAGCAGCTGTCAGCAAACTTCTCTCTAAAATATAAGAAGTCGTTAAATTGCGAGCGATATTGGTATGTCAAATTTCACAAAACCTGCACCTGTCAGAGATGCTTGCATAACAATATACTAACTAGAAAAGCAACATGGATGCTTACAGTCTTTGGGTTTGGGTCTAATATCTTCAAAATCAACCTTCGAGCACTGTTTGAAAACCAGGCAGGACAAGAAAACTCTGCTCGATATATCTGCAGACAGGACAGGAGATCAATCTTTCAAATCCTGGTTGACGTACAAGGCACATGTTGGACCACAAGTGAAATATTTGTTTGGTTAACACCACAAATAAGAATGACATCACTGAGATGAGAAGAGAGATGGAAACATTGCCAGACACCTTTTTGTACAAAGTCATAAGATTAGTTTCATCGAAAGGTAAGTAGCCCGCCATCAGCACAAACAGGATGACACCACAGGACCATATATCAGCTGATGCTCCATGATAACCTTTGTCATTGATCACCTGTAAACAACATACTACATTTGCTATCAAACAAGCCATTCAATCTGGACAACTGCTAAAGAGATACTGAGGGGACATAAAAAATTTGCGATTAGCCAGAACTGGTGTGAACAAGAGCATCCATCCTGTGCTTAGGTACTGCCTCCTGTTCAAAGCTGGGCTGTACAATACCTATGTTCATATAGGATGTGGTGTGTCCACCCTACATAGACCACACAGGAACAGCTGAAGTGCTCAATTGAAATGCTATCCTACCAGACAGGATAATTCTCTGGAAGTATTGATTATACCTCACTGAACCAAAGACACTGTTACTAGAGCTTCAATCCTCAAAGCTGAAAATATTCTAACCCCTAAAACTACAGCTTCCTGCACAAACAATCAAGAGAGATGAAAATTATACAAATGCACAAGGAAATATATGAAACTTGCAGGGTGACTTGGGTTCACCTCTGGAGCCACATAGTTAGGAGTTCCACATGTTGTGTGCAGCAAACCATCCTCCTGCAATAAATATCAGCCCAGCATGAGACTAGGCCCTGACTTCACTACAAAATTGAACACCACCTGGTTATACTGGTAAGGAAGCTCAGTGAGAGTACAAGTGAAAAGGTGATTTGTACTAAACATGTGGCGTAACAAATCAACAATGCTCTTGAATGAATCTGGCCTTGAAGCTCACAAATTGGGCAGCAATGCAGACAACATGAAAAAGTTGTATCCAAGACATACCCTAACTTGCTGAGGTAAAGCACTCAGCCCAAAATCTGAAATCTTAAGATTCCCATCAGTGTCCAACAGCAAATTCTCTGGCTGTTCCACAACAAAAAAAACCATTAGTAACCTTACAGTGGCCAATCTTAGGCCTTGCTCAAAGCAAGTTTGACTGTCTGTCACTGGTACTCACATTAACACAATGACTCCAGTGCACACATTTACTTATGGGTCATATACTCAAACTAGAATCCAGGTATTATGCCTGATTTTCCAATTCCAAAATGCAACATCAAAACTGTTGCTAACTGGACATTAACCAACAGATAGTAGAACCAAAGCATGGGCATCTTCAATATCACCCACATCAAACCCTTGTCCACAGCCTACACAAAGGACTGAGAACCAAACAAAAGCCTGCCAGAAGGACAACGCTGGATTCTCTACCTTGGTGTTACATGGCTCACCAGTCTTGCTGAACATGGTGTCTCAGAGACAGGAAGAACAGATTCGAAGTTCATCTTGAAACAAGGATTCTCAGAATTACAAGCTCACAAACTGTTAAAGACAAACCTTGAGATCTCTGTGGTAAACACCACGACTATGACAATAGTCAACGGCCTCAATTAGCTGCTGGAAGTATCTCCTTGATTCCTCCTCCTTCAATCGTCCTTGGTGAACCTACCAAACATAAAACAAACAAATGGTCACATCAGCAATAAAATCCAGTTGATAATCCACACGGTTGGGTGAAAGAGAGCAGATACATAATAAAGTTCTGCTTATCTCTTAGAAAATCCCACTAGAGGTTATTGTCTATGAATAGCAGCAAGATCCTGTGGAAGTAGCACGAAAACATGCAGAAACAGAACATCAAGAAAAGGACTATTACAGGACTGAGGATATACTTACAATTTTGTCAAAGAGCTCACCACCTGTGACGTACTCTAAGACAATGTAAATTTTTGTCTTGCTTGCAAGCACCTGCCAGACAACAGTCATGAAAGCGGTGTTTACAAAAACTATAGCAGATCAGCAGGTTTAGATACAATGGAGAAACACCAGAAATTGATGGGACTAGCCTCATGAACCAAGAAATGTAACTAGGACTCCTAAATCACCTCCTAGGCCATGCAGCCATGCCTGATTGTGATAAGTTCAGGCATATGCCTACCTCCAAAAGCTGCACAATGTTTGGGTGCTTCACAAGCTTCATAGTGGAGATTTCTCGCTTGATCTGTCCAAGGAACAGGATAAAAAATCACTTCATATATAAAAAATATCAAACAAGCAACACATCAGAACTCATGTGCACGCATTACTCTGAGCTTTTTGTGCATTGAAAGGACAGGTCCCTGCACAACTAAGCTAAGGTCACAATTAGATTCATATCTTGCTGTGCCAAAGAATTGGCTGCAAAATCCCTAGTTACACTGACAACAAGCCCAAAACACTTGAAAACAAAGTAGCAATCTAGCAGAAGAATGAATCTCCAACCTGCTCAACCATCTTATGTTTGAGAATCTTTTCCTTGTCCAGCACCTTGATGGCAACACTCTCACCAGTTTCCATGTTCCTGGCATACTTGACCTTGGCAAAGCTGCCCTCTCCAAGTGTTTTGCCTAGCTCATATTTACCAACCCGCGTGCGCACATTTTTGACATTCATTTTTGTCAAGGTAAACTCAAGAGTAGTACTTGGGACCTTAATTCGACCTTTCCCAAGAGCTCAAAACTTTTGTGTGCTCTCTCTCTTTCCTGGAGCTTCTGTAGGTCAAATCCGCACTGAGGCAAACAAGTGTGAGAATTAATGTCAGCACCTGAGTTTGATCAGAGTGATCAATGGGTACACAGGCCTACCGATGCAAACGATATTTAACCATGCACCCAGAAGATTGATTTGTGTCAATTTGGGCAGATTTCAATCAACAACTGATTGAAAGTAAGATGAAGTTGTCTAAAGACAATGTCAGGGATCCATTGAACTTATCATTGAGAGTAATAGATACAGAGCTAATGTTGAGGACAGGTGCACTTAGATGACAACTGCACTCTTCAAATCTTTCAATCAGAAGAATGAACAGACACTCTCCTTGGCTGATACTTATGGGCTTGTTGGACTGCTACATGATGTAGGATCCAACAAGAATTGACACTGTAATTGGACACAAGACTTTGTTGCCAGCAGTTGTGATGCAATATGGCAATAGCAAAGACATTCCCAGCATACAATTCCAGCATACACACAGCTTTGTCTATCCAGCAATTTGTACCTCTTAGTGCAGACTTCAATTCCAGTTGCTCAGGGTAGGGACGCTTGCAATCTTTCCCAAGTCGAGTCTTCTCGTTTCCCTATTGTGTGGGGCAGGCAGCAGTCTTTAACTTCTTCCTAGAGAAACAAGGTTCAGAGCGCAAAATACTAATACACTTGAAAGAAGAAAAGGCGGCACTGGTTCCCTATCCTCGCTGCTCTAGTGTCTTCGCTCATGCTGTCTTTGGTTCTTGATTTTCACGGCACTCTTCTCCAACGCCTCGTCTCTTTAGTGCGGCAGCTGCACCGTAAAACCCTCCTCAAGCTCACCAGTTGCAGCAAACAAACAGCGTTGCTGTATTTTCGGCAATCTAAGCTCAATCTTTTCAGACTGTACAAGTAGGGGACCGTCTGGGGGCCAGCTGTTGGTCCTTAAAAACAGGTGCTTCTTTAGTCGTCTCCAGCTTCCACTTGCGTACGACTGAGAACAACTTCGCTGGAAGAAAACAATCGCAAGCCAAGCAATTCAGTCACCTGTTTTCTTTCCAGACAAAAGCTGTATTATCCCCCCGCGTCGGCCCCCGTGCAAAGAACCTAGAGCTGCAGCACTGGCGGAGGAGGCCACAAAACATGCGCAGTCCTTGATCGGCCATGACTTAGGTGAAACTTTACCATCTGAATTTGCTTCCCATTACCACAACCGCGAAGAACAGCAGCAAATGGTGACTCCACTAGACACAAAGATGAAACGAGGATCTGAACTCTGAACTAAACGTCCGGTTCTTTTTCAGTTTGTAAACCAAATCAGATGAACATAAGACTTGCACAAAGTCCGGCAACAAGAAGGTAACAACGACGGTCGGAGAAAAACGGAACTACTACAGTCTACGACTACTACAACAACAAGACGAAGAAGTCTGGAGATAGAAACCAGCGGAAATACAACGAGGAAAGATGTCGTAACGACGACTTGTATTCGCAATGGAGGAAAAAGGCCACCACAAAACACCGGGCAGACTCAAGCACAACACATCAATCAGATCCGAATGCAAAAGACGACATCATACCATAACCTTTCTGCACATGGACATCCCATGGACATGAATCTCAAAATTCCAAGATGGAAAACCACGCGGTGAAGAACGTAGCTATAATACTCCTGCAGGCAGACAGTGTTGGTTCAAGATCTGTGCAAAAATATTACCTGTTTTTTGGCACCAAAAAGTCAGTGGCCCGCGCGCGCGGCACATGCAAAATCCGGTGCACACTGTCCAGTCCTTAGAACGATTCGCCGCCAATTCGACGGCAAATCATCGACGAAAAAAATAAAAATGCAGAGAGAAAACCGAAATGCAGCGATCAGATCCGAATGCAAAGAGAGATGGAACTGAAAGAGAATTCACAACAGCGGAACACCGGTCTCTACTTACGCCTCTTAAGAACAAGTTCTGCCGGTCTAGGCTGCAACAACAACGCGAGAGAGCAAGACGACAAAAATTGGAGAGAGAAGGCCGAACGAAAGAGACACAACTCTAGCTTCGGTGTAGCTTCGGAAAGGCTACGTATAGCTTCGGCAAATGGGCTTCACGTTGCAAATTCCTCGTGGCTCTGTCGGCAGTAGCCTCGGTGTTAGCCTCGTCAGGGTTGGCGCGGGCTTCCTCCGAGTTGCCGAAGCTAAGAATAGGTTCGGGAGATGCCACCGGGTGGTAGCGTGTGATAGAGGTGAGGCATCTATTGTCGTTTGGGTATCAATTTGAGTAAAAAGAAGCCAATCAGAATCCTCCATTGAAGGAAATGGACCAATTAGATTCCTCGATTGGATTTTTGTTTTGGTTTTTTCCCTCCTGTGCATTCTTGCCGTTTGTGCTTAATGTACGTTTTGTCACTGTTATTCACTGCTACAATTTATGCACTTGCGACAGCACCCATTGTCCACTTCTTTTTCTTTTTTCAAGTTTACCAAAAAAACAAACCAAAAACAAAAAAAAACCCAACAGTAGGGCTCAAATAATTGAAGGAAGCATTAAATTAGAATAGAATCGAATGATGATGCTCTGCTAAAATTGACAAAAATAATTTGCTCCATACACTTCATGTTAATTTTCAAAAAGAAAAATTAAACATGTAAGGTTCTCAACCAGTGTTCCCATAATACATATATATGCATGGCATCAAAAATATGACGTATGTATTGGTTCCTTTTTGCAATGGATTTGTCCATTTGTGCCCAAAAAAAAACGTAAAAAAAGAGGGGAAAGAAAAAAAACAAAGTATAAAATATGAACACTCATGTCAACTAATGTTGGCAGGTTCACAAAGACATTGGGCAGGTCCAGGTTCTATGTTAAATTTTGGGATATTTGAATTGAAGCTTTAAAATTTTGTCCATCCGTCCATCCATCCATCTGAGAGAGATTCGAATGAGGACTTTGAAACCTTCAACTCTTGTACACAATTGAAAACTATGGTAATCTTGTGAGTGAAAGCACCTCTTGCAAAAAAAACCTCAAACACAAAAAAAGTACCGTTTTAAAACAAGTTCACATTCTTATTTGTTTTCTTAAAGTGCAAACACTCAAGGCCCCCTCCACCCTCTTCTTTTGAGATTGTGATGAGATTCAAAAATTGAGCAAACTTTACAGGTGTTGGGTGCATGCTGCATCACCAAACTAAAAAGAAATATCCCTAGACCTTCTTTTGTACTTGTAACTTAACCCTTAACTGTCAAAAGGAAAATTGTCTTGTCCCAAGTGCATGCATGTGTGCATGCAAGGGAGTTTGCATCTACCCAAGTAACCACCCAAACAGAAATGTCAAATCCATCTATTTAAGAAAAAGTTCTAGCTTACTCATATTGTAGGCAACTTCAAGCTAAATCTTTTGGTTTTAAAAATATTGAAATTTGGTTGAAAAATGGAAAAGTTTCATCATTGAGTGTGCAATTAATGTAATCATGATTCCAGAATTCCATCCCGTTATCATTCTTCATTGAATTCAAAATTTGCAAGATAAGTCGAATGCTTTTATATAAGTACTAGTGTGAACCCCATGCCTAATGCACAGGTGTGTGCCACCTAGGATGCCACCTAGGTGCTTCAGTTACCCACTTACCTTGGGGTTACACCCCTCTGTTGGAGTCCAGCAAAATCTGGCATGGGGCCTTCTGCTTCACAGAATGGACCATTTTGAAGGAGTGAAATGCCTTGTGGCCATGGAAACTGAATTAAATTGCTATTAGGTGCTCACCCAAGGCTT
>Ga0116227_10001170_pt1 | contig 57169 bp, 58 predicted proteins | sample S1TSphgellanicum_FD_89693 | JGI IMG/M metagenome (GOLD analysis project Ga0116227, IMG submission 89693) | Host-associated microbial communities from peat moss isolated from Minnesota, USA - S1T2_Fb - Sphagnum magellanicum MG | ecosystem: Host-associated > Plants > Peat moss > Unclassified...
AACAAATGCACTCCCATTGTTGGGTGGAAACAATTAGGGTGGCTATGGTGTGGTGCACAAGGTGCAAATTGAAAGATTCAATTGCATCCCAAGCATGATTGAGTTGCCAAGGAAGACACTGAAGATGGATGATAAGTGAGAAACACATAAGCAATGATCAGTGGAAGGTTTCGCATGCTTGTGCAAACATCCAAATGTTTTCAAATTCTTTGCCATCCACACAAAAAACATAAATGCATGCACATCGTGGCGAAATGGGAGAACTCTTCGCAAAATGTTGGATTACAACACGAAGTACTCCCCCATTATGGATAATCATACTTTATTGCGGCAAGGGGGGCCAAATATGGAAGGGTAAACATGACTTGTCACCTTTAGGTGAAATCTTGTGAAGTTGGCATGGGCATTAATAAATATTATGAATGCAATACATCATTGTGGAATTTTGCACAATGATTTGTCCAAATACAACATTATGTTGCATTTTCCACTAGACAAACTAAATGTTGTGTACAAGGACCCCCTAGCCACTTGGGTTATCGTAAAGAAGGTTGCTCTATCCAGGAAGGTTATGCCCATGGCCATGGAAAACTTGTCCATTGCACAAAATCAAGACACCTTACGGTATGCACACACACAAGGTGGCACTTACAAACTTAAGGTGAGACAATTTGATGTTAGTGACTTTGTATATCTCCAACGGCAACCTAATGATATTTTAAACACTTCTTCCAGTCACATTATCTTGAGGATTAAGATGATCAGGGCTTTAGGTGTGTTGGAGTTGCAAGGAGCTAACGGACGCACAATTCGAGATCATTCCAAAAATTGTGTGCCCTGCTACCTATTGAACTTAAATCCTACCATCATCACATCGACTTGGATTCTTCCACTTAACTATCCATGTCAAGTATGTCAAAAGATAGACAATGCTGATCAGATGCTGCTTTGAGATAATTATAATGGTGGATACCATCTATTCTACCTTAAGCCGAAACTCACTTAAGTTCCCGTCGGCATTTGGTACTGTTCATCATGTTTTCCTGCAACACTTGATTTCTACTTAGACCATACCATGTTTTTCCCGGTTCAGGTCTGGGGGAGGGATACATGAGAATTTCATTTCAGCCTTCTCTTTGCATTGTATATATATGTGCGTGTATGTCTTTTTGGTTGATTAGTTTTTGCCTTTGATTGGTTTTAATCTTTTTGTTTAGTAGAGTTTACTATGGATTTACACCTTTATAACCCCTATGTCACAACACTACACGTCATGACAGTTGTCATGCCCATATGCATGGCTTCATACATGCGGCTGGTTACGAGCATGCCATTCATGCCTTTTAGGGTTAATGTACGCTTTTAAGGTTATTGTACGTTATTAGGTATTTTAGGGTTATGGCTTGTTTAGGGTTTCAACTTGTTGACAACAGTATAAAAGGCCAAGCTCCTCCTTTCTCTTGTTAGTTTTTCTAGAATTCCTTTGTCAAAGAGAGTTTTTTCCATAGTCATATTGGATTTTTAGATGTTCACGGTGGCTATTACACGGTCACCATTTACATACACTATGTTTTCTTTCCTTCTTTGCAATATAATATACATGAAAATTTCATTTCAGCCTCCTTTTGTGCATTATATATATATGTGAGTGCATATCTTTTTGGTTGATTATTTTCTGCCTTTGACTGGTTTTAATCTTTTTGTTTAGTAGAGTTTATTGTGGATTTACACCCTTGCGACACTATACGTCATGACACTACATGTCACACATTCACAAATTGAAAACACAATTTAATAACTTTACCTTGCAAAAAACCATGTTATTCCCCAAATTGTATTATCATATGATGAACAAGGGGAAGATTTTGTTTTCAAGTGTGTTCCTAACAATTCCATTGAATCAAATGCAACCACAAAACTTGTGTGAGGGTGACAAAGTCCTAAATTTTCTAACACAAGCAACAACACATATGCCTTCCATAAAATCTTGAAAGACATGCACACTTGAATACACCTTGCCACTCCCTCTTAAAATCACCTTTCTAATATTGTCCCTACTTTTACATAGGACTAGGAACAAAAACACTTATGTGTCATAACATCAAACATTAGACAACAACTTGAAATACATTTGAAAGCTCACCCTTTGGAGGACCAAAAGTAACTTCAATTACATCTTGTTGTAAATTGTGAACTATAATCCAAAGGATAACAAGTTGAAGGAACAAATGTTGTAGTTTGATTTTTATTTTCTTTATTTGTATTTGCTTTTGTCTTCCACCTCATTGGTTTTTTCATCTTCTTTAAACTTTCAACTTTTGGCTTCCTTGCCATCATTTTCTTGAACATCAAGCTTGTCTTTTGTGTTCATATGTGCACCACTTGCATGTTTTATGAAATAAGTTGAAACAACAAACTTCAAAAAACTAAACAAGATGATGTGTTCAATAGAAACGGTCTTGTACAAGTGTTTCCATGAAACACCTTAGACCTTTCATGGTTAAAACAAAAAATTGAAGTTTGTAAAATATTGGTGATGACAATTTGGAAATCTTCAACCTCCAAAAGTAACACACATTATGTGTTTGAAAGGAGGAAAAAGAAAACATAATTGTCATATAATTTTTTTGTGATTAATTTGTGAAGCTAGGAAAGAAAAAATTAGCATCACCTTCATCCTTGTCTCCTCACCAATGGGCTCCTCTTTGTTCTCATCTCTAGCCCCTTTATTTTCATCATTCTTGTTTTTGATATTTTGAACCTTAACATTGTCCATGTCCTCCTCCTTTTTGACCTCATATCCATGTCATTTGTTTTTTTGACCTTGTCATCATTGGGCCATGAATATTGTTGAAGTGGCTTATAGTTCCTTTACAATGTCACATACACCACTTTCACATGATGGATGGAGTTCATTCATATGAATGTTCATCCATAGTTCATAATTGATTTTTAATTAATTTCCAATTCACTTTTAATCAACTCATAGTTCACTTGTAATTAAAAAGCCTTTCAAGAAGTTTCTCTAGTCGATGGGCACATTGGAAATCTCTAGTAAAGCTTTTTTGAGCTAAATCCCTAAAGGGGTATAAATAAAGATAAGATCCCCATTATCTTCATTTGTTGAACTCCAATTTGAGGTACAATGTTGTTTTATAACCTTTTTTTGTTTTTTGTGTTTATTTATTTCATTGCAATAAAAATTCATTTATACTTGGGTCTTGCACATTTCATGTTTTCTATTTAACATTTGTGTTCTTGTCTTAATCCTTTTGTTTTGTGTTTTGGATTTAAATTTAGACCTATCCTTTTGTCATTTGTATTGGTAGGTTTTGTGGCTATGAAATTAGGACTACATATAGTATAAAAAGTATAAAATATAGTAACATGTAAAATTTTGTTCACTTTGAAATTTTCTAATCATCACATGTAGTTAATTTGAGCTTCAAACCTAAAATAAATTATTAAACCCATCAATATGAGCTTGATTAATAGTTGCATCATTGTGTAAAAGTACACCACTAATTTTATAAACATTGATTTATAACCCTTATTTGATAGCATATTACCATTTTTTATTAATTTTGAAAATTCATTCTTTTTATGTAAAATAGTAAAAACTACATTTAACCCAACTACATTTCCAATGGAAGAACATTTTATAACTTAAAAAAATCATAGCCATTATTGTTATTATTATAACATAATGTACTAACAAATGTTTAAAAAAATCTAATATGAACTTCACAACTTGAAAAGAAAAATTGAAAATTTTGGTGAAGAAGATTATTCTTCATGGTTGTTTTTTTACATTTGCAAAATTTTACGAATAAATTACCATTAATTTAGTCATTTGTAATCATTTTTTATAATTACAACATTGTGATAGGGCTGTTGTAAAGTGAAAATGTATTCCAATTAATAATTGATTTTTTCATATTTGTCCCAATTTCATGATAAAATGATATATTGGAATGTAAACCACCATTAATTGAATTTTTTTGTTAGAAAATGTTTTCCAAACATCCACTATGATATATCAAAGTTCTACATGTATTGAAAACTATCAAACTATGATAGTTTTTTGTTTACACTATAACATGCATTCATCCTCATCTACTATATAATCATTTTTTTTTCCATCATCATCTGCTTCCTCCTCTTTGCCTTCATTGTAGTCATTGTCTTTACACACAATAACCTTTTTATAGTTGATGCCCATTCTCTCTTCATCATTGCCATCCCCTTCCACATTGTTAACATCATCCATGTCCTTTTCTTCCAACTTTTCCTCCTTGTCAAACTTTGGTTGCACATCATCTTTGTCATTTGCCTTGTCCAAGTAATGCAATGACTTCATTACGCCAAACATGCAAGATTTCTATTGAGGAATGCTAGTCATGGGGCATTCGTATAGGTCCAACAGTTCAAGTTTCAAGAATGAAATCAGTTATAGCTCGTTGACAAATTGAATTCATATTGCACAATTATAATGGTTGAAACCCTATTTGCACCTAGTGTTTGAGGCCCGTGGCAATGCAATTGTCATTTAATATGAACTAAATGAATAGGCATAGTTTCCAGAAATTAGCCAATGGCAACAACTTTAGTTTGGCAATCAAGATATGAAGCACATGGAATGAAAGGTTGGAAGAATGTAGTAGGCAACGACTTACCATGCTTACATTTGAATGTTTTGTTGAAAGCCAATGAAGTAGTTTGCCTTGCTTGCTCATCCTTGAATGCTTGTTCCATCACATGGTTTGTTTTCATCAAATATTCCTTGCAACTGATTATGTCATTTTGGATTTTGCTTTCCAATACTGCTCACCCCCCTTCAAGTAGTGCATTTACCATGAAGCCATTGACATTGGAATACAACTTGGGATTGGGGTATACAATTGGAATGCCCAAGCTTTCATGTGAGTCAAACCTTCAATGACTAAAGGAGGCCAATAACCATGATGTTCCTTTCCAAACTTAGGTACCCACTAATGTGCATTTGATTTGATTTTGAAGCCAACTACAATAATTATGTGTTTTAATCAATCCTACAAGAATGTATTTCACTAGGAAGAAGGTTGATGATGCACTTGCTGATAATTGATTTTTCCATCTCAACACAAATTTGGAATTGTTACTATGTAGACATGTTTCCTCATGTAATGAAAAACAAGCACCACTTGACACAAGCCATATGCTTATACCTTTGTGAAAGAAACATCATGTTTTCAAAAAGTGAACATGAAATTCAAGGAAACTTTCCATTTCCAATGTGCTCATAAGAATGACAAGTTCTTGATACATAAAAAATCTTCCAATAGTTTTCTCAACATAATAGGTTCCCTCACCATTGCTACAATATTTCGTATATCATATTCCAATAGGCTATTCCTATTTGTTGTTCTTTGTTTAATTTGAAAATCATGCTTACAAGTCATTCAAAACAATTTTTTTCTTTTGAAGGATTCATAAATTGATCAATTGTTTGAGGTCATTGGTCTTTTATGTTGTTTCTTGCTAACAACATGATGTAATCAGTTGCTCTTAGAATGGCAAAAGAACATGTTTTTTGGTGAAACCCTTCAAAGGACAAAACAAAAGATGCAGATTGCTACTGCTTCATTGTTGCTGCTTTTTTAGAGCTCTCTCTATTAGTGTAGGTGTGTCTTCTCACATAAAACCCTACATAACCTATTGCCTAATCAATTCAAGATTTTTGGTTGGAACCAAAGTTGGCTGAATAAAAACTTAATTCCTTTGTATTTTGAATCTGCTTATCTTGTGAACCTCTTGGAACTTTGCTGGGATGCATCCACAAGATTACACACTTGCCCAAGTTGGTCCAATGGGTGACATTTTGTTAAAACTCATCCTTTTTCGAAAAATAAGCTTTTGCCCTTTTCATTGAGCAATTACCCTTGTTTACAAGTGCTCAAACTTGTGAAGTCCCTTGGGTGGGTGCCTTACCCTATACATCAACTTCTCTCAACCCGGCTTTTCAGCTGGATGGCACAATTCTTTCCTTGTGCACCTGATCTTGAAACGCCAAGGATCTTGTGTAACAACTCTTGTTCTTCATAACTGTATTAGCATGCTGAAAGCGCAAGAAAGACCATCTAGAGTGAGGCCAAGATTAGGGGATACGGTGAACCACAGACCACCAGCCACTTGCACTCCAGGAGGGATGCATAGTGCAGGTGCATCGGAAATAATTTTCTGTTGGGTTCCAGTTCCTTAACCAAAAGGTGATTAGCTCAGTTTCAGTTTTCACTATCCACCTACAAACAACTCGCTAGCCCTTTACTGATGTACTAACCATCCACATGCATCTACTTACCTAGACTCCACCTATTACCTATTCTCCTTTGTACATACCTACCAAAAGGAGCTATTCTTTACAAGATAGGTTACCAAGGTTACCGAGATATGTTACTCATGCACAACTGATTCATCATAAGCTTCCAATGGACAGACAGTGCACTGGTGGTTGTTGGTTGACTGTGGCGTAGATAAGGAACATTCTGTGCTGATAATTGCTTATATGCTAACACACAATCCGGTCTGGATGGATGAGCACCATCTTCAGCAGACGTGGAAATCTGGATAAGTATATTGGTTTCGTACAACAAATAAAACTAGATGCACATCCATCTATCAATAGATGAGGCAAATAGCAGTAATGAGTCAACCAACAGCAGCACTCATAGCCACCGGCACTCATAGCTACTGCCACTCACCTCACAAGTCCACCATTTGATCAATTACCTTTTGTAAAATGCCTTCTTCATTTATTTGATGTCTCAAAGATTTCACATAACCAGCTTCTGTCATCTTCTCCTACCTAAGGGAACAATTTGTGGTCATGGGCAAGTGTACTACTCCCTTGACTTACAATTCCAGAGACAGCAATAAGACATTTTGAATTACAAAACTGGAACAGGTAAGAACTTAGTGTAGTAGTAGTCCTTGGCCTTTGGATGATCCACAATATTAATAAATTTGTAATCAAGCTGGTGTTACTTTTGACATAGCAACTGCCTGGTTGCACTCTTCTATCCATGGGTGTGCCATCTTTTCTGCAAGCCTTTGGATTTCGGTGTTTCACCGGGTTTTATATCAGTTTGCAAGAAGCTGAAAACAATATAATCTCATCATATGTTCTACTCTCCAGGTTCTCAAATATGGTTTGGTCCACACAAACTTTTCAATAAGTGAAAAATGAGAAAATCACTAGAATTGAAAGATATTGAGGAATTGTACCTCATTGTAAACTTAGAAGCAGATATGGTTGCTGCCTTGAATTGAACAATTGCCACGTTTATGTTCCCTCTCATATATGTGAGGCGAGCTTTGTATAGTTTGTAATACACCCTTGCAATTTCTGTTTATTTGTGCAGCTCAACCAAATGTTAGCTTGTCAACCATGAGACATGGGAAGCTGAAGCACAAAGCGATTTCTGATTCAATAGAAATGCCAGAGTCACAAATGCTACTAGACAATCACAATACAGGGAGAATGAACATACAGCCTGAAAATGCAAGAAGAGAGAGGATGAAGAGGTAGAGTGCAGTGTTTCACCAATTCGAGTGGACACAATTTTCAAGTGATTGAGGAGAAGCTCCACAACTTGTTCTCTCTCTCTATCTTGAGGACAAAAGCTGTTGGGGTGCTCTGGAAGGAACAGTTCAATGGCTGAAGCTAAAGCCAATGGAAACATCAGAGTCAGAGGGGTGATGCTGATAAGCTGTGGCACCAATGTGGAAGCTTCCTTTATCACCTTTTCTCTTAACTCTGTATGCATGGAAGCTGTCCACCCTACAGCTTTCACCTGATACCACCAACATTCAGATCTTTGCTTGCTTCCTACTGTGATGGACAATGTTTCCTTCACTATCATAAACAGTAAAACAAAATAATGCGAGAATGATTTGTTGGTTTGGGAAAGCTCTGAAATTTCCAAGCCACCATCACTTCACATCTTGCAAAGCCAAGGAACACTATGAATCGGGACAAATGGGCATACTTACAAGAAGTTGGATTGTGTGAGTTTTCATCAAATGAAGTCATGAAGTAGAGCATACTCTCTCCACTAATGGGCCAGTCTCTCACTAAAGCATTAGAAAAGAACCAAGCCCTGAATTACAGTGACCAGACCCCACAATACAGCATAGAAATACTTTATGTGTTGATTCCTTTACAACTTGTGTTGGTGCTTCTTTCATTGTGATGTATCATATTTGGTGTGTTACATGTCTAATTAACAACCTCTCAGCTGTCAAAACATTAAGCAAACAGACCATCTAGTGCTTTCCTATCCAGAACCTCTCCTGAATCCTACAAGTGAGAGTTTTATACCCACCTGCAATGCCAATGTACGAAATGGGCAGTCACTCATTTGGAGTTGGGCCAAAGCTTCTGCAGCCTCTTTGTAGCGTTCCATACCATTCAAGCTCACTACCACCAAGAAAAGTGCCCACACTTGCAGCTGAGGGTCATCTTTACAAGATGCAAGTAGTGTGGCACCTTTCTTGTGGCACTCTTCCAATTCACCCTGTGGAAATCATAGATGAGACTGATGTCCAGTTCACAGCTAAGTCTCATCAGAGAGACAGCAGCGATAATCAGGGATTGAACATTTTAAACTACATCCTAGAGGTATGAAGTCCAAAATCAAGTTCAACGACCTTTTCAAACCAGTCCATAAATGAGCTGTAACTTGAGAAATTCTGTGAGCCCCACACCTGATACAACTGGCTAACAGCCTTCAAGCACTGGCACAAGTCGAATTCCTTCTGTCCTTGGCATACCTTATAGGCTCTCATTGCCTCCACTGCATGAGATGTAGCTAGATACCATTCGCCTGCAACACAATAAGTGTAACTTACATTTCTTCTCTAATTTGTCTTTGCTTTCTCTAGAACCTTATGTTGCAAACTTAAATGGTTGGTTTCTCTCTTTATTCTAATTTTCACCCCTTCAACAATTCCAATCTGGATTCAGTACACATTACCATGAAACAGGTAGACACATGAAAGGTTATGATGGATATCTCCAGCTTGGCTCAGCTTGACTTGGAGAAGCTCAGCTTGCTCTGTCAGCATTTCCAAACATACTCTCAAGTGGCGCTTGGCTACATGTCTATTACCAGCCACCAGAGCCAGCACAGAGTGTGCTCTGGCCACTTCTAATGGCAGTTCTTTGCCTGCACTTAGAGCCATGGATAAGCACCGATGGCTCAAATACTTTGCTGCTTGAAGGTCCTCCTGTAAGTTGATTGCACCACAAGGTTGTTGCATCGGAGTTAGCAATTTGATGATCCCATTCTTACTTGTTTGTCCCATGGTACATCTAGATAATGGCGGTATGCATGCAGCTATGAAGGACACAAAGATACTTTCAGGGAAAAACTCATACATTACCCTTAGGATAGCAAGAGTTGCAAGCTGTGACAATGCTCCACATCTGAAGGCCTTCCCAACCCCAAAACCAGCACAAATATCGCCTCTTTTGCAAAGCTTGAAGACTCCAAATGTCAGTTTGAAAAATGATACACAATCCACATATGGAAATGTGCTGTACCACTGAACTGAGAAATTGGCTGGAAGGTGCTCTCCAATTATTTCAAGAGCCAGCAGATTGTGCTGCCAACTGTTGTTGATGTCCCCCAGTGCAACATAAGCTCTTGCAAGATGTTGATGCCAGGTGGCAAGCCGCATCAGGTTGATGTGCTCCTGAACAATGGTTCCAAGAGAAAGAGCATTCTTATAGTACTGGATGGCACTTCTGTACTGTCCAAAGTTGAAAAGTGCACTTGAAGCCTGTCATCAGAAGTACATCAAAGTCTTTCAGGGCAAGATTCTAGATTATTCACTTAACTTTCAGTAACTGACTCATCTGAAGAGGAATTCCCAGAGGAAGAGTATTTCCTTTAATTGGATGCCCAAAATTTGAACAGACTACACTAATGAGGACTTCACTTCCATATAGAAGGTAGTCAATACTTTTTTTCAGAACCAACATTACTCAAGGGGTGTAAAATCCATTCCGTTGAGCTTTTTCTAATTTTAAGGATCAGAAAATCTACACATTTGGATTCTAAACTGAATGTATCTCAAATTGATCCCAGAACATGGCAGACCATCATCCAACAATGGAAAATCAGAGGGTATCCTTTCATAAATGAAGAATAGCATCTTTGTATTTTCCCATATGAACTTGACCACCAACCATAGATGTGTGACTAAGCACATTCATAGACCTAGTATTCCAGGAACATTGCTGAAAGTTATGTTCTATAAAGTATATACAATACTACTACTCTCCATCTGCAGAGGCTGTAAAAAACATCAAATGTTAAGCCAAATTACAAAGAAAAGTTGAGATTCAACACACTGCTGTCTCCCAAAGGTCGATGGCAATGGTGGCAAGACCAATTTCCATTTCTTCCACATCCTTGCAAGCCATAGTGTAGTGATGTGCAATACTCACACATTGCATCCCACTGGTGCCTTGACTGAGGAGCTCCCTTGCAATGTGGGCATGGATCTGACGCCTCTGTTTAAATGGAAGCATTTCATATATCACATCTTTGATCACCTGCCACAGCATATCAACCTGGGACATTTAGGCAATGACAACAATCGGAATGAACAAAATAAAAAATAGAACTAATCAAGAGATGATCATTCAGGAGTCAATGACTATGTGAGATAGATGTCAACTCTATTCAAACCTGAGTACCTCTTTATTATTGCATCACTGAGCATGAAATGCAATCAGAGGTTGAAAATAATGTCATACTGAGTTAGAGAAGGAATAAAATCCTTCAGGGTCAGTCGGCCAGTGTGTGAGGAAGTTCAGCTTGTCAAGGCTCTGCAAAGCCACCAGCAGCCGTTCTTTGCTTAATGACCATGCATCCTCCCTGCCTTCTGCCCACCCCTACTTCAGAAGAAAAGTTCGTACAAGTTCCCATCTCTATCTCCTTACATCTGTCTGCACACAGGATGACTCTCTTCTCCCTATTTTCTCTCACCATGATGAATTTCAAGTGTTCATTCGTCTTAGTCACAGAAAAGAATGCACTTTGCTTGCAATCTGTTGGGTGTGATGTGGGTGCCATTGGCTGCAAAGAATTGGAGGATACCTGCAGTTTAATATACATAAAAGGGGACATCATCTTACCTCTGCATCTGTTCGTTAAGAATACTGAGAAGTAGGTCCACTGAAAAGTTGAGGCCAATGACACTTGCCACCTGGATCACAGATGTGTCAAAGATCGAGTTTTTCATGTAACAATTGATGGTACTGCACTAAACTACCGTCAAAGACTTCAAGACAAATCAGCTTTGATTCCCCTGTACATTGAGAACCTGTTTAGTGAATTGTTTGGAAGTCAATGTTTCTACCAGATGAGTTCAGAGATCATTCAACCTTCAGAGTCAAAGCTTGCTTGGGCTCCAGAAGGTCAACACGTGATGCAATAAGAGCTTCCATAGAATGTGAGAAGCTGAATTGGTGGAGATTGAGGGTGATGTTTGATGGTCTGTTCTCCCCTTCTTGTGCTTCACTAGATTTCATGTATATATCAACCAGTGCACTTGCCATCTGTTCAGCAAATAGTGGATGACCCTGCAGGAATATGGATAGAGTGATCTTCAGCATCTTCTAATAATTTCTCTCAGAGATGACTAACTCATAGACATCCACATTTGGTGTCATACGACTGAAATTGGAAATGGAAACCAGCATATGGATTTTCAGTTGTCATTGTCAGCAAAACAATGACTTATCATGGCCCCTATTGGCTCACATACTAGATATAAAAAAAGAGTATGATTTGTGTTGCTTCAGTCACACAATTGCTCTGCAAATGTTCCCAAGGTGCAATTGGACTGCAAGAGGACATACATGGGTCCGATTGAAAATGACATCAAATATCTCTTTTGGAATCTTCAGTGGTGCTTGTTGCAAGTTACCAATCTTTTGCTGAACCAGCTCCTCTGTGGCTGTTTCACTCAGCTCCCTGTCCTTGCACAGGAGGAAACTCATGTCAGAACATTATCAGAGTCTCTAAAAAGTCCCAAAAGACGACCCATCAGAACTTTGGTGGAGCAACTTTCACCACCATGCTTACATAGACCACCTGAAACTCATCTGAGCCTCTAACTTCTTGAAGTTCATAGATTTCTGTCCTTGCCTGAGATGAATAACCACAGTAGTATCAGATTGAAGAAGTGCTGTGTACTCTCTTGGGGCATGGCACCCAAAGGGGCGACATGCAGCCACCACCAATATCCCACCCCCTTGCACATCTTTGACACCCTTCAGCACACCCCAGGATGGCTTGTCCAGAAGCTGCCAGGTCTTTATCAAGGGAGATCATCAGAACCATCCAAACCTTTATATTGGTGTCTTCAACACTTTCTCTCTCATCATCTCATCTCACAAGTACAGGGTTGGAAGAGTTATTGTTAAAGAGGATACTTGAGCATCTTCTATAAAGATAATGCAAGGCCTCAACACAAGTGACAGTAGCAGCTCCAGAATTAACTGCCCAATTCTTTGCACACGGACATCTGCTGATGCCCTCTTTTTGTCATCGAGTTGCTTGATGTCTCTACTCTGCTTTTGAGTCTCAATCAGATTCCTTCTAGAATTGCCACCCACATCAGCTCTCAAATCTGTGACTGCAAGATAAGGAAACTCACATCCAAATGGTTCATCTATGGAAGTTTTCAGCTTTCACTTTCCAAATGAGCTTATCCTACTGAATGCACCTAAGGCTAGAAATTTCATGGTAAATTACGCACCATACATGTCCTGAAGCTTGTCAACTGTGCAGAAATATACCAGTTTGTTCACCAGAACTTAAGACTGCAGCCAGCTTTGTTTCACTTAAGATTGGAGAACCAGATCCAACATTCGAAGTTCTTTTGGCTTCAAAGCTTTTCCTGGTCAAGCCAAAGCTTTTCCTGGGGGTTAGAGTAGAAAGAAATTGTGCCCCTTGGGCAGCAAGATGTGACATGAATGACATGCGTTGTCCTCTCCCACCCTGGAACATGGAGAAGAGACAAGGTTGAAATATATTACATATGCGTATTGGCCTTCTACAATGTCAGCCATGGTCACTGCATACACATGCTATTTGGGGTTGTAATGTAGCACTGGGCAGAATGGAGGGGATATGCCAGTGTGAGAGAATCCTTTGTAGCTCAAGAAATAGCAGGGTGAAGAAGGTGGTATTTCTGTCAAATCCAGAAGAATATGATCCCTACAGTAATGTAGAATTTCTCAACAATACCAGAAACATGTGCAATGGGAGTTAAAGCACACACAACACCTTCTTGCTAATGGAGCTGTTTCCACTTGACTGAGTTGGGTCACTCTGCCAGCGCTTGAGCATCTTCCCTTTGTTGGCTGATGGAATTTGACTGGTTGTCTGACTAGGCTTCTGCATGAATGTCATCACCAATACCTGATTGTTGATATGATGAGCAATATGTTTCCAAGTAAATTTTGTTGCCATCACAAGATGCAGCATTAATGATAAGGACACAGGATGGTGGCCTTAGAGAATCCATGATGAAAACTGGTGTCAAGTGCCCTTCTCAAAGGCCAGTAAGAATTGTAAAACAGAATATGATCCATGTTTAATGAGCAATTTGCATAATTGCCACATGAGAGAGATTCAACTAAAAGGACATTCTGTGCAGCAGAGAGTTGGGTACCTTGATTTTGATCTTGAGGATATCCTTCAACAAGTGGGCATGTTGCATTGAAGAAGCATGCAGATGCTTTGCCACAATGGTTCCCCTCTCCTCTGGACTTGACCTTGGGTCAAAGCACAAGAGATCACACACAAGCCTTGCCCAAGGACCAAACACCAACACATTGTTATGTTCAGGATCACTAGCACTTAGGAGAATTTGCACAGGTGATTGTTCCTTTTTAAGTCTACTAATGACCGACTGTAACAGCTTTGATTTCCCTATTCCAGCATGCCCTATCAACAGAATCATTCCACAGGGTTCCACATTAGGTTGGTGGGTTTCAGGTTCGAGATCAGGGAGCCTGCTACTATATTGAAATTCTTTCTCTCTGGCATCAACCATGTCTTGCACCACTGAAAACTCCTCAGATATTTTTGCTTTATCCTCACTTGCAGCAGACAAAGTTTCAACAATTGTCCTACCACTGATGGCTCTGACAGGTGAAAGAGCTAAAAATTGCTTGAGAAAAGTGTGTATTGTGTTAATGAATATTTGGTACTCCACCTCCCTTCCAATCAAAAGATCCTCTGGAGCATGCTTGGCATCCTCTGAAGGAGGTATGTGGTTGGCAATATTGGCCTGTGGTGTGGCATTTAACACACAGTAGACATAAGTAGCTCTCTTTTTCCCCTTCAGTGTCATTGGTGGGAGTGCCAGGTAGTTGAACAAGTTTGAGGTAGCTTTGTAGGTCTCCATGTCTGCAAGTATCTGCAGCTCAAAAATGCACTTCTTACCAGTTAGGAATGCCACAAAGATACACAAACCTTGGAAGATGTCCACAGTGGCACAGAGATAAATTCATCAATAAGTACATTTTTTATTATAACACAAGTAGTCACATTCTATCTCTCAAGCCTGTGTCACAATTCAATTTATTAGATTATGTCAAAACCCTGCCCAAGATTGTAAGATGGAAGATTTTTCTGCACTGCTCTTCAGTGTTTTCATCAACCAGGTTCATGTGGATATATCACAAAAGGTAACCATGGATAGACCAACCAATCCCAGTACTAGTGGACAAGACCACTACTGTAGGGATGGGCATCTGATGGGGGGATGATATACTTTGAGATACATTGATGTGTTCACTGGAGCTTGAAACTGCTGTAAGAGCTAGTGGTTGGGCAGTAAAGGGGAGGTCTGAAGTGGATGCTAGGACAGAATGGGTTAAATATACTCTCATCTTGTGATGGGCAGTCCTAAAATGTTTAAAGAACAGGCCAAACTGGTAATATGTGTTAAGGTAAGCTCTTGTCTATGAAGTTGAGCAGTCCAGGAAACTGAGGTCACCATTCTCTTTCCTCCCCCCAGTAGCCCCCTCTCCCAAACTTGATGCTATTCCTGCAAGTCCGATCCATACATCCAAACTGGACAGAGGATGTATGGTTAGCAGGTTGCAAGGCTATGGCTGCAATTAACAGCAAGAGTATCTTTTGTCCATCACATCCCACATATTACATGTCAAATGGCATACTAATCTTGTGATGAATTTTACTGCTGAAGTACATGATCTCCCCTGGGTTGTCTAATCAAATACTATCTCTTTGTACCTCATTCTTGGCCTTCATCATGAGGCGAGCACTCAAATTGATGGTGTCCCCAAACACTGTGTATTCACAACGCTTCTTGCCACCTACAAGAGTGCAAAGAAGTTTGCCAGTTGTAACACCCATTGCACTATCTTGCCCTTGCTCCTTAAGGTTTTCCCTGATAGCCAATGCTGTTTGAACTGCTCTTTTTGGATCATCTTCATGTAGATTTCCCGGGAGCCCAAATGCACAAATCATTAGGTAACCTGCCATACACCAGTCTGCAAATTCTTAGGAAATGTTAGACATAGGGACCAGCGTCTCCTAAGCCACACATTAGTAACGCTCAATTTGTTGTTCTTTTCTGGTGTGTACTCAGTCTCACTGCAAGAAAAAAGCATTACAGAGTCATCATAAAAAGCAATGGGCCCCTTACCTTTTTCATCCATTCGAAACTGTGCAAGTGCCCCCTCATACTGACGGAGAGGTTGCTGTACTGATAGCATGGCAGTCTGCACACACTGAAGGTGGGACAAGCGACACTCCTTATATGAAGACAAAGAAGGAAGCCCCAAGAAAATGCAGGTGACATGCCGCATTTCTGCTTGTATCACACTCATGGGGCTAGAACCTATGTTGCTTCTCAACACTTCTTGTAAATACCTAAGCAAAGTAGAAAGCAACACCCTCTTAGTTGGCTATGCTTCTATCCCTCTTTCTACATAGCCAATGGTCTCATATACAAAAGCCTTTTCTCTCCATTTCACCATCAACCAGCTGCTGTGTATCAGTTTTGAGTTGGGTCCAAATGTTAGATGTAAATATACGACCATGTATCTACATTAGGCTATTCCAAACCTGTACCTGAGATTGTCTCTCTGCTGACTACTAAGGGAAAGAAATTCCAGCAGAGACAATGACAATCAGACCTCTTGGATATTAGGAAATCATGCTTGAATTACAAACTCTGCCTACTACCTGCATCTGTTACATTGACTGAAATGGGCTGATATCCTACCGTTTCAAGGTGTTCACAATTTTAGGGACTAGTTGGTCTTCAATATTACACCAGCTGTGCTGAGAAAGAGGAACACTGATATTGCCAAATATGTGACCAAGCCGCACAAAGCCCCCCTTTAACACCTCACCATCACACTCCTTTAAAATATGGGTCCATGCCTCTGGAGACAAAATGACATCCCCTGCAGTTTCAAATACAAACATGTTTAGGTTGGATGTTTGGCCTTTATGGAAGCACATGTCACGTTTGGACAAATAAATGAAGGCAATCAGTAAGATCTGACAAGAAAATGCACAATGTCCAAAGGGAGACAAACTGAAACTTTCTTGGTGAAATAATTATCCAAAACAAAGTTCAACTCATAAGGTTTGTTCTCCTTGCCAGACTTTGCCAGCTCCTCACAACAACGTAGTTGGTCCATAGGATTGTGGGTAGTGGTTCCAAGAGGTGAAGGGATATCAGCCATGAAAAACTCCCAACGTGGCTGTCCAGTTGGAACTTGCACTCCACCTCCAACACTCAAAGTGCACACCTGTCAGGTTACAGAATGACCCGCTTTCATCGTTGTCTTCACTGCATCAAGGATGTGCAATTCCATCACTGGGATTAATCTATGCTGACTCAACATCAAATCCAGCATCCAGAATAAAATGTCAAATGAATGGATGTACCTCTCCAATGCCAATCATGACTTTCAGTGTAAGAGTAAGGGGAGTCTCTGTTGGTGTAGCTAGTTTGCAGGAATCCAACTCAGAGGTGTGGTGGAGGACCGCCTTGTGCATCAATGTTCTCTGGCAGGAAGATCGCTGCTTGCTTGAAGTGTTCTTGACTGCACCATTACTATCATGGGGAACAGATGAAACCTGTTGACTATGCTCGGTATATGTTTGCAGAATGTTGACCAGTTGTGTCATAGTGAGGGGCTTTATCAGCAAATCATCCATTCCTGATGCCATAGAAGACTTCTTGAGCTCGTCATTGTAGCTTCCACAGACCTACCAGGCATTACATGCATTTCTAGAACTGAGTTAGACACACCCTTGTAGTGGAAAAAGCTCATGGATAATTGAGCTCAGATGTCAATTTGCAGAAAGAATCAGCTAGGAATAACTGCAATTAATTGTGAGGTCTTTATGGGCCTTAGAGAGTGAATCCAGTGAGAACTAAAAGGAGACCAGCCAGACTTGCAAGCAACACTCAGTTGACAATGGCATCAAACCCTTCAATTTCTGGTCATGCTCTGTACAATAAAGCTGACTTGAATTTTACAAGCCCTCTAAAGTCAGTGTGTAACGGTACGTACCCCAATGATGATTGGTTTGCCTGTCTGAACTTGGCCTCAAGAGAAACACCCAGACAAAGGCACCAGGTTATTGATTTCATTACAGCTGCAAAGGGATGACATTTATCCACATACCATAGACAGGAGGCTTCTTTCAGCACTTAAAAAGTGAAATACAATTTGGAAAAACTTGTCCAGGGCTTTAGTACTACAAAAGATGCGCTACTGATGGTTTTGGATTCTTCCTCACATTTTTGAGTTTCAACCTCTTTGACACTCAATGAATTAGAGGTCTGGACATGCAGTGATCTGTATGGTCTACAGGTTCTAAACAACAGCCCTCCTTGGAATTTCTTCTTGTCATTTCTCTTGTTCACACCACTCATCATATGTAATAACACACTATTCACCACAATCTTGCATAACCAGCTGGAAATTCCTACATCGGTTCTAGCATCCTAGAAAAGGTCTCAATCAGCACCAGTGGAACTTAATAACAATATTCAAAGCGCAGCACCTCTGTTGAACTTGTTTATCAAGAGCATAAGTAGAGTGTTCACATGCCTCACACAGAAGATGGATTCATCTGGACTATAGACTGAGACAGTACTACTTTCTGGAACTAACAACATGCTGCTTCTTGCTTGCTATGTGTAAGAAGAGTGCGACTTCAAACTAAATACTGGATTGGTGATAAAGATTGGGAGATGGATCTTCTGATCAAATAGAAATTTCTCCCCAGTTGCACACTTTGACCTTTTGAAGGCGGTCTGCACATGAGGACATATCTGTGCAGTGAATTTGTCACAAATTCCACATCATTTTTTGCATAGATAGACCAGATCATCTATGATGATTCAGATTAGAAAACTAAGTTAGAGAATGTATTGAGAGCTCACTTGTCCATCAGTTTTGTTAAGACTTATAAGAACTATCTTTGTATAATATGATTGAGGATAACTGCAGCATCTGCTGCCAAAAGGGTATGAAAAAATTTCATTATAGGACCTAGATTCAGAAGTTTCCAGGGATGGTACATCCTGCTCACCAGGCCATACAGGATTTTGTCGAATCTGACGGGTTGCCTCAAAGCCATCCATGATGGGGATGTTTACATCCATAAATATCAGCTGGAATGTCTGCTTGCCATGTGCTGCCACAGCATCCCTTCCATTTGCAGCAAGCACTACCTGTGGCATTCTAATTCTCCACATCAGATTCAGCTTCCATCTTCACAGATGTAACTTACACAGGTCCTGTAACACACAGGTGAGATTGCCCCTGATTTAGTGGTTCTCTCTGTTTAAGTTGTGTGGCTCTTTGGCCTGGCACTCTTTGAGGTGTCTCTAGCAAACAAGGACTCTTACATAATGCAAGAATGAGATTGATGAGGGCATAGTTTATGGTGCCTCTTCACCATAAAAGACTAGGTTTCTTACTATACATAAGTAATGAACTAGCTCTCATTCTTTAAAGTCTCCTTTTTGTATCCAAGTACAACAAATCTAGCCTGTATTTTCCCCACCGGAAAAGCAGATGACCAAGATATACCCCTATAAACATAGGCGGCCTGGTTTTGGCTACAGTAGTAATCAATATCATGCTCTCTGGAAAGACTACACCCCAGGACTACTTTGTAAGGGGATCATGTGGCCAACCCCTCCACAACACTCATGGGATGCTTGTAACTTGCTGCCATTTGCAATATGTCACCTCTTTCTTATACATGAGAGGAGCAATGTACAATGTAACAAGGTGCACAGATGTTTCCAGTTGGATGCAGGATTAGTCCACTTTCAAATCTTTGTTTCCTGCCTCCAAAAATTGAAAACTGTCTATCTGCACATTCGTCTATTTTTGCAGTGGAGAGTGATTTCAAGGATATTATCCCAAAGCTTGGCTATTGTGATGTTTTTGGGATAAGCAATATAGGACTAAACCATCAGACTTACCTTGCAGTTGAGTTTACCCAGCATTCTGCTTAACACCACACGATTAAGCACCAACCCATCTGCTACCAAGACATGCACAGAATCAAAGGAGCCCTTCATTCTTGTGGAACTGGTTGAAGCCCTTGGCGAGCAATCCTCTTCTTCCTGATTGTTGCATTTGTTTGAAGTGTGACCATAGCCTCCTAGCTGCAACAGTTTGGTAGTGGTAAGCAGAACCCATGTTCCAGTAATGCCAATTGTCATTGACATTGCATGAAGGTAAGGGAGAGGCCTGGATTCTTAACCATTCTTTGCAAGGGAAAATACTGTTAGAATCAAAAAGCCTTCAGACATAGATATTTCTAGAGACATTCATTTCTGGAGTGGAGATATGCTGTGTAATAGGTGGCATTGGTTTTGATTTGATTGCAAAGTATCTACATAAGTCCTCAATGGTAGAGCTTAACATGAAGGAAATAGACATGGCTGCTAATTGAACTTACATGATTGCCTTGACCCAGTTGCTGTCACAATTGATTAAGTAATAGTCAGAAATTCAACTATAGAAAGCATGCCTGGGGAGTGTAAGCACCAAGATTGGAGACCAGATCAAAACCACATGCAGCAGCACGGAGAGCACACTTTGATTGACTCTGAAAACAAAACATAGTCCAAAAAAGCACCATATGCATAAATCTGAGCATCAGATTTGTCAATAGGGATGATAGCAATAAGCCATTAAGCAGCTGATTACGATTAGTGAAGAGGGACATCTCTTTGCTTTCTAGAATGCACGGAGAACACAAACAAGAATAGTGACAGGCATAGTTAGATGTTGAGCAACAAAATTGCCCACAAGGACCATTGTATATCCAAAAAAAGAGCATGTTGTTCATTCTAATGCTGGATTACTATGCTAACCCTGATATATAGCTCCCTGTGAAAATGAGAATGTAATAGCAACATGATAGTTTACAAGCAAACATCTAGGTCAAACCTACATTCAGATTAAATGTAGTCAGTCCATACGGACGTTAAAGGCCATTCATTGGTGAGTGAACATCACCTCATCGCTTGCTATGTCAACAGGGAAGCACACAATCATGGAGTCACCAGCAAACTGTCCAAAATTGAAAGCCCTTTGAAGTTTGGAACAATTTACTTGAGAATTGATGATCATGTGTTGGAACAACAAAAAATACTAATCACCTAGATTTGCAAGGCATACAATTTACAAAGATCTCTGATGTTTCTTATAGCTTTTAGCAACAACTGGTACGAGAGAGGATGAGGTCTTGACCTTTGTGATGTCACCACCATAGTTCAAAACCAGTTCAATGGCCTACAACCAGATGACACTTTTTAGGAGCTGAGTTAGCAAGCAACTGCAGCAAGCTGATAGAGATGAGATAATTTCTTCTTCCTACAAGGAAGAGCATGACCAAAGCTTTGAGAGTACAAATAAAGTGTATTTCGATTCTTCTGAGGCCCCAATTGAAGGAATCAACTGCAACACAGAGCTACAAAGAAAAAAGGTGGCAGCGAACAGGAGAAATGCCACCATGTGGCAATTGCACCTTTTGTATCCAAAAAGGATCTGATAGTCTGTGGTAGGTTGGGAAAAAGTCAACAAATCAAAACCATTGTGTAGGCACAGAGAGGTACAGTCTTCCATGTACAACTCAGAAGGACTACTAAAAACATAACCCTGAAACTTTTGATGTGATCTCAGTATGTTGTGGACACTAGATGGGATAATGGGGCGGGTATTTTGGTCATAAATTCATATGTACAGACAACAGGAGTTCACTTCAAAAGCATTATTGCAGTTAGAAGGGCATAAGCTTTTTACGAAGAATTGAAGGCAAACCTCATCGAAGTAATTGTTCATACTAACAGTGAGTTCTTCCACAAGCTCTGATCCACGTTTTGATGTCAAGGCACGCTCAGTAAGTGGTGTGAATCCAGTTATATCAGCGATAAGTACAGCTGCTTGAAACACATCCATAGCTGGTTGTGTAGCCACAGTATCTGCAATGATCAGAGATGAAGATTGGTTGTTCAGAAATTGTCAAATTGTAGACAAAGCTACTATGAATTCTGTATTGTGGGAGGAGCTTAAAACTGTATAAAGACGACAGTGAGGTTGCACGAAGGATAATATCCGTAGATTTTTGTAAGGTGGCAACCAATAACTATTCCAGTGATACTTGAAATACCTCAACCACATACAACAGAACCGAGTGTGATATAAGGATTGTGATTGTCGCAACGTGTGAGATCTTCACCTATATCTATGGATAATGGCAAGGACAATTTACCAACACTCTCTGCATTAGCTCCTGAGCAGGATGTCTAAACAGAGAACCGTGAATCCTTCTAAGCCGTGGCACAAAATGGGATCGAGAAATGCAGACATGAACCTCTTCAACGTTCATGCCAAGAAACCCTCTGGTATTTTTTACATTACTTGCAATGTCTGTGGCAGAATGGGTTGAATCTGGGCTGCAGAAGAAAGTTACTTTCTAAGCAACACGGCCAGAGGGCCAACCTGGATCCGAAAGTGCTTTCCGGAGCAGCAATTTGGGGAGATAGCGAATTAATTCTTTCAGTTTCTGAGATGTCTGCTCAGTTTCTACGCCTGCCGGGGTCGTCGGCGAATTCTGCATTTTACAAAGAAAGTGTCTTTTCCCTTCTGAGTGCACAGACATGTATGTACCTCTTCAAACAATAGATTTGAGTAACTAAGCAGCACGTGAAAACGTAGTAGAAGCAGCCAAGGACTTCAATGTGTAGTAGAACATGCTGAAACATGTTTCTGGAATGGTTTGAATGAAAACAAAGTTGGGTTTATTCTCTTGCGCAAGTACCACAATTGCGAATTCTTGCCAGCTATCCCAGCGGGGAGTCTGTCCTGTGGGAGTCTCGCTGTACATGGACGTACTTACGCGATCCAGGTTCACAGCCAGCGTCCCGGGGTCGGACATCCTTCTTGTTCTCCCCACTATACAACTAGATGGGCTCCGCATCAAAATTTCACGAGATGTTAAGTTCTCAACCGTGAGCCGTTGCGGCACGCTGCGTTTCACGCACGCTAGTTTAGCGGCTGGTTTTGAAGGCACATTACTCGACCAGTCTTCTGCGTCTCTTGACATCCCAGCAAATTGGGTGTTCTCCGTCGTCGAAGAAGACACATCGTAATGCGCAACAAGAAGAGCTTGATTACCAACTCCTTGTTGCGAAGATGAACTTGAGGCATCTAGACTTGAGATTTCATCGTCAATTATCAAGGTCTTCGCAACATGTGATGTGTCATTGAAAGTTTCGAGTGCACCAGATTGTTGATGCCATCCTAAATCATTCGAAATCTCGTCTCCTGGAAATAAGGAAAACGTGCGAGACAAGTCTGAAAAATGCCTTCGTTCTTGTTGTTGCTGTTCTTCTTCTTCTTCATTATTATTGTTCGATGATTGCCCTTCTTCTTCCCGGCTGTGGCTCTGTTCCGGCCCCTGCGATGCTTTCTCTTGGACGACATTCATGTCAAAGAGCTTCTTCCAATTAGGCACTCCCCTTCAGATTTGTATCCAAAAGATGCCCGCGTTGCTATTGCTGTTGTTCGCCTTCGAGAGACAACAAATTCGTCTGCCGTTCGAGCTCTCCACCGTTGTTGAATACTTCTTCTCCTTCTCGTGTCCGTCGCTGTTCCAATTCTCGCAGCAACGTCGTCAACAACAATACAAAGATCAAGAACCGTGTCCTGTGTCCTCCTCCTCCAAGAGAAGGTCCTGTCTTGAGAACCTTCCCGGGATTTGAGGTACCTGTTAGGAGTCCTTCTGCAGGACAGAAGGCCCTACCTTGAGAACATTGCAGGATTTGAGGATCTGTCAGAAGGTCATTAGGCTGAGTGGGTGCTATCTAAAAACTCTTGCAAGATTCAAAAGAAAGGCCCTTCCCCTAGAATAAAATCATAGTAGATTATGGACGAGGTCACCAGCGAGAGGCCGCCAGGCGCCGAAGCTATTTCCGGTAACTGACGGCTTGGGGATTTTGGTTGGGAACCGAGAAAGAAGTGGGGGACCTTGAGTTTTGGGCGAACATTTGTTTATTGTTGGGGATGAGACAAAAAAATGTTTCGCATTGTAGCCGCACGACATCGCAAGAGCTTGCGCTTACTGATTGTACCTACTACAATCTATCGAAGAAAATCCTTGGATGTTGCGGCTCAGATGGATTTTAGGGTTTCCTTTCCTCCTCCCCTCGATGGGTATCGGCTATCTGCACGGAATTGCTGGTATAAATCGTGATGTTCGCATCGTTTTCTTTGAGGAACGTGTCTGCTGTGTCCACCTCACTGGCATAATGCTCACAAAAATTCATATGGGCCGCTTTTGCAGCAGATGCATGCCATATTTTGCTGGCAACATTTCCTATGAGTTCTAGGTTGGGTCTGCAGCTAGCTTGATACAATTGTGAAATAATCAAGGAAGATGAGTCCAGGATTTGGAGTGTTGTTTGCAGAGAGCTATTGAAAATGTGATGTGATGGGTGCAATGTTTGTGTTACTGGGCCATTTGTATCCATTGGCCTTGAATCTAAAATATTGAAGCATGACATTGTACACACGTGAAAAATCACCACCACCATGTGAATTATCCTAATTTGAATTGTTGGATTTTTCTCAATTAAGTTTGTCCCATGTAAATTCTACTACCAGCAATTTTGAAACAGTTTTCTTGCAAATGCCGCATAATTAGCTCCTGATATGAGACTTTTGTAACTGATATGATATTTTATTGATTTGTTTGTTTACAATTGTCAGAATGAGAGAAAATTTATGAGGTTGCAGAAACATTCTGATTGCAGAACCATTTATGAGATTGCAGAACCATTCAGATATCAGAACCTCACCTTCATCATAAATAGCAGTGTCTAGCTCTGCACTGACTTTATTAGCTCTCATTAATGGGTGTAGATAAGTAGACAACAACCTGCCCAAAACTTCAAGCAAACAGTTGTACAAACACCCGCATCCTGAGTTTCTGTTACATTTCGAGAAGTAGTAAGAAGCCTCAGTCATCATGTTGACAAGCACCCAAGAGACATAGATAAGACATACAGCCAATAGTATTCTCATTAAAGCTGTGACAAGCTTTAAAATTTCATTTTGCAATCAGGTGGGCATAAAGGTGACAGGTTCTGGCTTCACACCTTCCACTTGCATTTGTTGATGTAGTTCCAATGCTTTCTGTCCCTGCCTACATTTCACATGTCCCCAATTCATTGCACTCCAAGAGACAACATTGCGCATGGGGCATCTTATGGAACACCCTCTGGGCATCTTCTATGCTCCCACATTCAGCATACATGTCAACAAGACTATTACCCACAAAAACATCAGACTCATAACCACTTTGAATGATGTGATTGTGGATCCGTCTGCCTTCTTTAAGTGCCACTTCAATAGCATATGCATTTAGAACTGCTAAGAAAACCCTGTCTGCATCCAATCCTTCCTGTTGCATTTGTTGAAATAGTTCCAATGCCTTCTTTGCTTGCCTACATTTGACATTCCAAGAAACCACATCATGTGTCAACATCTTGTCAAATACCTTCAAAGCATCCTCAAAGTTCCCACACGTGGAATACATGTCAATGAGGCTATTTCCTACACAAAGAATTGACTCAAAACCTCTCTCCATGATCTGCAAATGGACACATCTGCCCTCTTCAAGTGCTCGTGCACATGCATAGAGCACTGGCACAAAAGTGAACTTGTCTGGAACCATGCCTTCTTGCTGAATTTTTTGGAAAAGTTCCATTGTCTTTGGAGGTTGCTCTGTCTTCACATATCTTGCAAGCCGCACATTCCAGGAAAAGGTGCTTGCTTGTACAGTCCCTGGTGGCAATGCAGCCAGTTCCGATTCCACCCAGTCGGGTTTCCATTTGTGGTTGAGCCAGAGCGCCTTCTGTGTCTTCCTATGTTTGAAATCTGGATACCTGACATTTGCCTTTGACCAGATGTCCAAAACTACCAGAACCATCAACAAGTGACCATGCACTAACTTCCTGCATCAGCAAGAGAATTACAAGAAAAAACGATCTCATTACCTTTTCTGACCAGCGATCCCACCATTGTGATGGATCTGAGAAAAACTCCTGCCAAAGTTTCTCAACATCCCTATGGCATGACCTTCAAGGGATTTTGGATACTTGCAACCTAACCATCCAACATAAATGGCAATCTGGCTAAAAGTCATTATAATTAATGCAAAATTTCATTATGTACGACTGGAAGATCCATCCTCTATCCTGAAAGATTTCTGAAATGTCTTTAGGTGAACATGACCTCATATTTAAGCTAGGATGGCAAGGTGGGAAGGACATCATGCAATGCTACTAATCAATTCATTAAGAATGTGACAATTACCATGGAAATTTCCAACAATGGCAGTGTGCAAAAGTGCCACCCAATAGACACCCAATAGACGTTCAATTACCAAGGGTGATGAAGGTGGACCAATATGAAAAATGACAAATGGCGCAATCTAATGTAAAAGTAGTTTATTAATGTGTATTAAAGCCAACAAAATGAAACATTTGTCAAAGGGGACACTACAATGATGTACATAATAATCAAAGCATTTGGGTGGTAAGCAGGCCCTTAATGATGGGGCTTGATTTGCATCCAACTTCTTCATCTACACAAATTTGGAACCAAAGACCTCACAAGAAATGTCTTTAAGGTGATTCAAGATTTGAAGATTTCATTTCAAATCCATTTGACTAACTAAGATTAGAACAACCTACAATATTCGCTGGGAAATAATTGGATAGACAAGTTGATTTGACAATTTCACACAGAAAACTACGTGTGAATGAGCTTCATGAATACAAATTCTACAACTATCACATCTTCCATATCCATGCCCAATGGTATCTGCAATCATTCATAAGTTAAATCTAGCTAGGCCAAGTTAAGCTAGGGCAATGTGTTTGGAGGACCAAGGACTAGTAGATTTCAAGCTTGCCCTGGGACCAACATGGTGGACTAAATTCATCTTTCTAAAGTTAAACCTTCAATCTCTTCAGGAGAGCATTTCCTGTATGACTTTGCTTATTGATTAGTAAAGCATAATGTTAAAGGATGCCTAGTCAAGGGTTTTAAATCATTAGAAATAAACATGCCCTTCACAATGAGCAAACAGAGAACCAATCTGCCTATAAACAAAGGAGACAAAAGCTAGGACTCAAAGAGTCACTCATGAAAGAGTGATCTTGAAGACAATTCAAATTGGATGCTTAGGCAAAGTGAGAGTGGAAATCAAGGCAGACTTGCCTATTTGAGCTCTTTCATATTTCTGGCATGAGACCGACATCCTGAAGTTGACTCACTATGACTAACCTCATGATCATTCTAATGATGGATGAACCAAACCCGACACAATCCTGAAGCAAAAGCAGGATAGTTCAGTAATGTGAATTGCTGGTGAAGGTGTTGGTCTCCTTTGGACTGAAGGTCACTTACAGAGCATAGTGGGATTGGCCTTTGAATATTTGATTGCAAGTCTGGCCTTTGTCCCCATCACATAGGTTTACAAGCATGTCATCAGATGAAGACAGCACATATGAAACCATAGGATGCACTGACACACAAACAGACAGATTCAGTGTCAGCCTCACACAGCTTTACTTTATCCATGGCGTTGTAATTGTACACCAACACAAAACATATCATCTGAAACTGGTCACAATCCACTGCTTGTGAAAGCTATGAACTTTAGCAATTTGCATTAAAAATCAATGAGAGTGATTGAAGAACTCCTTCACTGTGTGCCCACAAAAGGCTTTACAAAGAGTCTGGGGCAAAAGAAGAAACAAAACATTACTCAGAATAATTGACATAGGGGTGACAAGATTCAGTGTACATCATGCCAATACTGATGAGCTTGAGTTGCACATGGAAAACCATTCGGCACAGTCCTTTTGCAGCCAAGTTTATTTCAATTCTCCACATATGTACAGGCACTTTCTAACCAGCATATGCAACAACCAGCCTTTTGCATCAAACATATGATATCAGGCATTTCACCTCTTTTTCCACAAAGAACAGATGCAACAGCATGTGCTTAAGATTATGCCATTGCATTGACCATTTTTTTTTCTTTCATCAATGGCATATCAGCAGCTGATGGCAGTATGGAAGACCTTATGTCTGACACTGTGTTTCATGTGTAGAAATCCTACCCCACCCACAACACTGCAGCTCCACCACTTCTGCTGCTGAATTCCATGCTCCTGATGTGCTTTATGACTCAGTAATTAAGAATGACTGGATTCTGAAGTGAGGGATTCTTTTTTCCAAACCCAGGCTGTGGACCAACAGTGAGGCCAAAGGCTCAATGAGCTCTTCATGCTCTTTCCTTTCTCCCGGAATTCTCTCAAGATCGTGGTGATAGAACCTTACGGTTAAGCCAGAAGGTTCAAGACAAGGATTCAGGAAAAACCACATTGCCACATACACACATGGAAAGAGATGCCAGGACAAGGAATGGAACATCCAATTCGCTGCACATCGATGTCGCGAACTGCAACCTTTGTTACGCGTCACACTGCAAGCTCAAGAGCTGTTCAATGCATTTTGACAAAAACAGAACCGATATCATCCGATTGCATATAAAGGAAAAACAGAGCCAACAACCGTTGCCGAGAGATACGGGAAACTCTCCCCTACCAAGGCACCAGGAAACAAAAAGGAATCCTCATAAGCTTTCTCCACATGAGGTAATCAATCACACAAGTTGCACATATTGGTCGATCTGTGCCAAAGGTGTTAACATCTCTCGCTGCTCACAGACAGACAGAAGAATGTGTGCTTCTCACTCCTCATCCTCTGTTCTTCTCAATTTTTGTGCGACGTAACCACTGTGGGTCTGTTGTCGAACGATACAAAAGATAGCCTCGGATTTCTCCAAACGGAATCTTAGGTCTGAGAAGGCAAGCCACCGCAACCGAGCCCGGTTTCTGAGCTATAAAGATGCCCCCTTCAGAGTCTTCTCTCTCAGGTTGCGGCGTAACGGCTTCTGAAGTGCGGAAAACATTGTCTAGTGTGTTGAGTATGTCGCTGCATTGCGAACTTCATGAACTTGGGCTGCGTACTTACAGTCCCTAGCGTCTTTCAGTGGCGATTTCGGATCGTTTGGCCTTTGCATTGTTGTTTGCAAGGAAAAAATCCTTTGCCTTGCTGGATGTTTTCGTGTTTTCTTCCATTTTCTCTGAGTTTGCAGTCAAGATGAGAGAAAGTTTGTCATTTTGGTTGTAGACAAATACTTCTGATCTGTGTTTGTCGCGAAGATCTCGCGATCAGTCGTGATGCGTACTGATTTTCTTTGGTATCTACTTTTCTTACTGACTATGTCTGCGTAGGTTTGTAGAAAGGGAGTGAGCTTTCTTTGAGGTTATCTTTCTTCCTTGCCTTGTTTTCTGCAAGCGCCATATCTATAAGGCAGAGCAGCTGAGCGGCTGGGGCTTGAAACACCCACGGCAATGGCTTGGCGTGTTTTGAGATGTGGCAAAAACGATGTAAACCTCTCCGGGATCTGGTGAAGACTTTTTTCTGTACACAGAACCTCGAATAGGTTGCAACAGTTTGGAAACACTTTTGTCTGTTCCGTTCTTCGAGTCGTTCAGGACAACAACAGTAGGGGTGTTGTTTTGTATGTTTGTTGGTGCCTTGTTTTTGTACAGTTCTACAGGCTCTCGAGATACAGAATTTTCTTCATTAAAGATCATGAAGGAATATGGAAGTCTGTCCTTTCTATCAGAAAAGACATGTTGTTTCAGTTCTTCCGTTCTCACTTTTTTTTTGTCTTCACCAAATACTGAAGTGTGAAGACTATGGCTCAAATGTTACAATCCCACTGCCTGAAGACTATCTCATCATTCCCAGCTTTGTGTCACCTGAAAATGCAATCTTTGCAGAACAACCCCATGATAAAGTGGCAAAAGATTTGAAGCTTATTTTCACAAAAACCTAACTGAAAATAGCAATCATGCTTCCTGAACTATGCAAGAAGTAGGATAGGAAAAAGAGTACACATCAACTTGTCACTCTTCTAAACAGATGTGTGGATAGAATTGTTCTTCACACTGCACAGGCTAAGTAGTCAAGTTGAAGAACACCCTACTGTTTTGCTGCATGTCTGATAATACTGTGCTACAATACAGTGTGCTCTGACCAAACAATACCAATTTTGACCCAACAGTTTTCTTATTGCAATGACAAGGATGAGGCCTTGCCACAATTACAAGGCATACATTCGATCTACACCTCCTAACATGGAACTACTACCATCAACATCTCAAGGGAAAGAACATGACATCAATGCTTCCATATCAAAAGGTTGCAGTCATTGAGCCCCTCACCAATCCCAACAAATTTTACAGAAATTGACAGTTCTTATCAAGGGAAAAGAGCATCCACAAATGCTTCCGCATCAAAAGGTTGCAAGTCATTGAGCCCCTCCCCAATCCCAACAAATTTTACAGGGATCGAAAGTTTATCCACAACGCTTACCTGTCAGACCAATAGAAGTAATGTAAAAGACTCAGTTAGATGGCAAGTTCCAAACATGTCAACAGTAGTTGTGTGTACAAAAGCTCCAGAATACACAGAGAACAATCAACAGCCTCTGCTGATTCCATTTTCATCAGTCAAACAACCTGTGCGTATTTGTGTTGCTTTAGTGCTGACAAACTGTGTTCTGCTGATAGGGAGCTAGAGCACATGGTTCATCTGGCTCTAGGATCCAATACAACACCAATGAATAGTCTTCTGGTACTTCATAAACCCTAACCCCAGACAATTGCATGCACACAGTGACCTGGATGAACACATTGTGACTAGGATAAGCATTGAGGAGGCAATTTTCAATTGTCAACTTTGGAGAAGTAGGCACTGGCATGCATGGCTAGTTAGAGAGAAGATGCTCACCACACAACCACCTCGAGCAGTACCATCAAGCTTGGTCAAGACAAAACCAGTTACACCTATAACCTGGATCAAGCCAACCAGTTCAGCAGAAAGGCTTAACACAATGGAAGCTGCAACCTCTGAACAGACATGATGTTCTTATCCAGAAATGCTTACTATGATCATTAAGAATGTGTGATTTCAAAGGCAGTTTTACCTGATTAAATTCCCTAGCTTGTGGAAGCATGTTTAGGCCAGTTGTACCATCCAGAACTAGTAAGACCTCCTGACCACATAGAAAGACCACTTCACGTTCATTCACAGAATAGGTAAAAGTTTTGGAGTTCTGTATCCACATAGAATCATTTTGCAGAGAGGGGCTAATCAAGTTGGCATTTCCTTTCAGGTATTATGATGATTGCAGAGAAAGTAAACAAAAGTCAGAAAGGACAATGACCTGTAAGGCCCTGAAGCTCTTCAAAATTGGCAACCCAATTCGGAATTCATGATTCAGTGCTCCCAACATAGCATCAGCTATACAGAATAAATCATCAACACATACCAAGACATACATACATTGGGTGCACTTGGAAGAGCTTTAGTGACAGCACGTTTGCAGGAGCGCAACTCCTCCATCAGATTGTAGTTTGTGTGGAGCCCTGTCACATATCCACCTCCCCAGACTCTTAAGGCTCACAATCATATTGTTGTGTATGACATCTATCATTGTGCATGGCAGCTCTCAACCAGATGTGTGTACAAAATAACTCAGATGTGTGTAGTAGGTACTTACGACCAGATGTGTCACATAAAACTAGGTCAAAATCTCTCTCCACACCTTGGCGGACAGCCTCTGCCAGAACTGCACCATAAATATCAACAGGAGGCCAACAGGTCAGCAGAATTGGAAAAGAAAACCCTTAATGCTGTACCCAGTGCTACAGGGGAAAGCAAGAAGTAACTTCTGCAATTAGCTTACCTGTTGCAGGTCTAGGCTTTAATCCCTCTCCCACCACAATTTCTGAGCCAGTTCTCTCAGCCCAGACCTCCAGCTGCTCACTGGCTGCTGCTCTGAAAGTGTCACCTGCTGCCATGAGCACCTTTAACATGCCAGCCAGTCATAGTAATGTTGTCACTCATGCATCAGCACCTAAACAGCAGCTATAAAGCGGATGAAATGCATATTTGAGTTGGAATCATTATGAGGAGAAGAGTGGCATACCAGAGACATTGAAAGTTGAAGGCAGCAAACAGAAAATATGCAATGAACCAAAAGAAGATAATTTTCAGGAGTTGCATCAGTTTAGCTGCTGAAAGAAATCCAACCAGGGGAAAGACTGAACGAAAGTTCCTTTCAACTGCAAAGAAAGGAATGAGGAGACACCTTGACATTCTCCTTATTGAACCTGTGGGCTAATTTTCCTGCATAAAACAGCAGTCTCATTCCTTCAGCAAATTTGCTCTCATCCATGTTGAAACACAGATTCCACTAGAAAGGAGCTACCTGAATCATCATTTATGTAAACTGGAGCAATCAACACCCAAAATCATATCACCATGAGCACCCAAAAAGACCACACCATTTTATACTCACCAATGGTAGTTGTCTTTCCTCCACCGTTGACACCAACAATCATGATGACAGCCGGTCGACTGCAGCAACAATATGAACCCACAAAAGTTGTTGGTTTGGGCAAGCTTTTGCAGTAGGTCTTATCTTCTATGCTTTTTTCATGACATATGATTCAGACATGTTTCCAGGCTGTTCACTGGATTGAGGAAGAAAGCAGTATTACCTTTGGCCAAGCTGTAGCTCAGTGCTGCTCACCTTCTCTGTAAGGAGTCTGACTATAATTTTCTTGAGTGCAACCTACAAGGCCACACAAAGCACAGGTGCCATATCAAGGTTCTGTAAATACCACTATTTTAACAGTGCACAACCATTACATTAGTATCAACCACCAGGCTCCAGTTGCAACAGAAGGGAATACAGCATTAGAAGCATCCAAAGACTGTTGACAATGCTTGTAGATCAGGAAGCAATCTTAACAGCCTGTATATTTAGACTTCAGATTCAGTACATGCTCTTTCCAGTTATTCCTCACCAAGATTCAAGGGAATGAGAGAGAAATGAAGCTGCAACCAACCTTTATCTCTGGACCTGATTTCAGGGTTGCATTAAGAATATCTTTGCGGAGACTCTCGACAATCTTCATAGCAGTTCCAGGTCCAAAGTCAGAGATAAGCAATGCCTGCAAAGAGCCCAGCAGCACAGAATAAGGCTTCCAATTTTCTTCACTTCATCATGATGTTTCCATTACCCTGTTATCCAGCTTCCAGCTAAGCAATTATATGCCACAATCAGACAAGATTAGCAGCTAGAAGAAACCAGGAATGAAGCTGAAGCAAGCCATAAATTACATGCTTTCAGATTACCAGTTTTCTCCTTGACACATGCTATCATGAGCATACAAGTGTATGCTGTCATGTAGCATACAGATTCCAACAAGTGCTTCAACCTAGGCAAATAGGTGGCAGGTCTGAATGCATATACAGCTTATAATACTGAATTGATCTGATCAGATGTGGAAAAGCAAATATTTTTAGCTGTGAAATTCACAAAGGTACATTGAGGCAATAAATACAAACCAAGCACTACCAAAACAAATGGAAAACTAGCAAAAAGCAAGCCTATAATTGCCAGTTTCATTGTTGACATGAGAAGAACAACAAGGAGCAATCCGCAACAGCAGTCCAAAACTTAATACTATATCCTCCGCAAAATTCTACACATTGTACTCATCAAAACGAGAACACCATAACCAAGTGGCGGCAACGTGAACCAAAAGAGTCTTACTAGGCTCAATGACAACCTGCAAACAAGTACCTCTTCCAGCTCATCGAGTATGTTTTCGGAATCAGACAGGTTCCAGTAAGTGAGAAGTTCGTCAATGACAGCCAAGTTCTCCCGCGTCTTGGAAAACCCCGAAAACAACAACTGTATGTCACTCTTAGCCTTCTCCTTGAAGACGCGCCCTAATCTTCCTAGAAAACCTACCCTGTCGGAACTACTACTGCATCTCACGCGGCCTTCTAGAGAGCTCGGAGCAGATTGCCAGCCTTGCTTTCTACTTTGCGGACAACGCAGAGGAGTTGCGACGAAAAAACTAGAGCACTTGAAAAGATGATGAGTCCTAGGCACAGATGAGAGTTGAGCCAACGCGGGCGACGCAGCAGCCCCAAACATTGCCGCCTTGGAAACCTGCGACGCCATCGCTCGCTCGCACGCAGGCAGCTCCGCAGCAAACAACAACGCTTTGCAACCCAGCACCACATCCGGTTTTTATACCGGGTATCTATCCATATAGACAAACCATACGCCATAACATATGACATCTTTTGTCGTCTTTTATACCCGGAAATATATCCGGTTAATGCTTGTTTGAACTTTCAAAGGAAGAGCGCCATGAGCGCCATGAGCGCCAAACCCTAATTCCACAAGCTTGCGGGGCTGTGGTCCGCGGCGGGTGGACTCTTTCTGCTGCCAGCACGAGCGAAGAGGGGGGAAGGAGTGATTGGTGATGGCACCAGCAGCTATTGAGATCGGTGACGATGGCGGCAGCAGCAGCAGGGGTGGTAGGAGGATGTGGAATTTACTTCTCGCGGTTGCAACAGTACTGAGCGTGTTCCTGCGGAGCACAGAGGGGCTGACAATAACAGTCCATAAGGTGGAGTGTGTGTACGAGGAGGTGGAGTACGACGGTGATATGGTTTACGGCAATTTTGTGGTCCAGGACCGAGGAGCATTTTGGGGGTCTGATCATCCAGGAATAGAACTCGTGGTATGTGCTTAACTAGGATTGCATAATCAGCTCTCTCTCTCTCTCTCTCTCTCTCTCTCGTAATTTGCACTTGTGAGTGACTCTGGAAGTTTGGTGAAAATTTTGTTCCCGTTGCTATTCATTAAGAACGAGTGCACACACACACACAGAGGGGCTGGAGGGTCGGAAAATGAAAAAGGTTCGATTAAGGAATTCGGTGAATTCGTCTTGTTATGTGGTTCTTGGTGATCATGTCACGAATCCTGGAGGGTATGGGATTTGGGGTTTCGAGGTTTCTAGCGAGAAAATTGACTTTTTTTTTTTTGGTTTTTCTTCAAGGTGACAGGGCCGCAGGGCAACAGGGTGCATGCATCGACCACCAAGGACTCAGAAAAATTCGAGTTCCGGGCCAACAGGAGAGGACTATACACATTCTGCTTTCACGGTCCATCTTTGGCCCCTGAGCAACTCACTTTCTACATTCACGTTGGCCATATTCCAGGCATTCAAGATTTAGCACAGGATGGTAGGCCCCTAAGTCTTTAGACTTCAAAAGTTTTGTTTCTACCTTTTTCAAGGATTCAGGGGTTTAAGATATGTGCTCAGTGCAGTTGCTATTTGCAATTGTTGATTTGGCTTACATCTTTCTTGATCTTTTGCTTTTGCTTTCCTGCAATTGGGCTAGAGTTAAAGAATTTTGGAGGTAAGGTCAGGGGTCTGTCTCCTTGTGTGTGTGTTTGTGTGTGTGCAGCAGCCATCCTGTGATTGTAACTTCAACTTGTGAGGGGACAGATTTAATATCTGTAGGGTGTGCACTTTCTCTAGGCAAGTAAATCCTCTGAATTAAGGGTGTGGGACTCCATGCACAAGTTGCAGTTTCTTGAGGGTTCTCTTCTTCTGCGTTTTCTGGGTGCAGAACATTTGAAACCTGTGAATGTAAAGATTGCACAACTTGCTGAAGCACTTGAATCTGTTTCTGCGGAAATCCGTTACATGCAAATCAGAGATAAGCGACACCGTAGCAGTAAGTCTGTCTCCCACCTTGCCATCATTTTCAGCCTTATTACATAATTGTCATCTCTCAATTTCTTTCTATGAGGTTGACTAAAATTGTAAGTGTTGGGAAATTCTGAGTACTTATGAAGATATTGTCTTTAGTCAACAAGTAAGGATGGCACATGTTGGGTGCTTGCACACACCTTATACAGCTTTTCTTCTTCTGTTGTGAAGTATTGAATGTGACAGAAACTCAGGATGCAGATTTTGTATAATGTTTGTCCAGATTTTGGTCTGTTATTATATACTTATCTACACCTGCCATTAGGAGCTGATGAATCACTAGGTAGTCATGGGAGCTCATCTCTGCTATTCATGATAAATGTGATGGTCTGACACTTTGTGAGCACTCTCATAAGGTTATGACTACACTCATTGGTACCTCCAAATTGTTGTTTTGGGAATTTCTCTGCAATTTCTAGATATCTTTAGTAAGATACAGACTTTGGAGAGTAGTTTGCTCAAAACTTCAGGCAGTTGATCATATGCTTCAACACCCTCCTTCAGGAGCTGATGAAGTGATCAGTGCATTGTCATGGCAGCTGGTTACTGCTATTATTCACAATGAAGAAGGTGATGGTCTGACACTTTTGAGTCACTCTCATAAGGTTATGACTGTTTTACCTATAATTTTTTTAGGTGGATGTTTCTCTCCAATATCATTAAACATGTCTAATGTTTTTCCTGTATAAATGTGGTGTTGCAGCAAATGAAAGCACACAAAGACGGCTAGTAGCATACACAGTGGCAGAGTACATTATACTATTGGCAGTAAGTATTGGTCAAGTCTATCTTATTCAGCAGCTGTTCAGCAAGCGTCTTGGTTACAACCGAGTATAGTCATTGACTTGACTGTTCTGAAAACCACACCTTTGTCATTTCATGTAACTGTAAGTTCTCTTTACTGTATTTTAGAGTTGTGCTACCTTATTCAGGATACACTGTGTGTGTGTTCACTGTGACCAAGAACTTATTGGCATTACAATGTGAAAGTGAGTTTCAGTAGAGATCAGCCACAGTTTCAAGTATTATGTGCTGTGCTGCAAACTGGTATTTTATTTCATGTATCATCAGTCGTCATACATGCTTGACTGACCTAAATTCTGAGCTCAGGTTTGCCATGGGTTCCGTTGAAACTTAAATCAGTCTTGTGCACACATGGAACAGCTCCCCATCAAGTGACACGTACAAATTGTTCTTACAACTTACATTTGCTAGAGGTGCAGATGAAGTTTACAATATGGAACAAATATACGGCCACACTCAAAGTCACCAAACCAAAGGTCAGAGAGAAAACAAAATGCTTAAGCAATGTTACAAATTGCAGTTTGATGAGTATGGGAGACTTTTGATAGCTCAAGTATCATCAGCTCCTGTTCATTTGCAAAACTGTGATGCACCACAGATGCTTTGAGTTGCTCTTTGTCATTCTTCCAAATTCTCTTTACAGAGATTTAACTAATCACAGTGATAGATTTTCCACAAGATGCATTGTTGCATGGCTCCCAACCCCCTTGCAGACTAAACACTGGAACTGGAAGAAAGAATGCTCTTGCTGCTTTCTTTCCAACAATTAGTCAATTACTGTTTAAGTGGGCGTTCCTCTTTTCCATCATCCTCGCCTCTACTTCTTTTCCCCTTGGACAACACTGGTTCCTTAACAGCCTTATGCACAACATCCTCCTCTTCATCTTCAAACTCATCTTCCTCACCCTCATTGTCACCTTCGCCTGGTTCAAAGTCACTGGCTCCTTCATCATCTTCTGGCTGGTCCATTGATTGCACCAGATACTCTGCACTATGGTCCTCTTCACCCTCCTGCAACATAGACATAGAGGTCAAATTTGACACTTCCAACTAGCAACTCTGCCTCAATTACACAGCATCTCACTCAATGATCTCACATCATTGAGACACATAATGTACTAAGATATCACCATTACAGAGAATCACCAGACATATATATATTATGTATACACATGCATACTGATACACAGATTTCTCTGAGATTGCAGAAAAAACTCCACACCGCTATGAAGGTGACATAGACAATGAGTGTGGTTGTGACCTTTGAGAGTTGCTCACAAAGCATCAGACCATCACTGTCATCATGAAGAGCCATGAGAAGCGATTGGCATGACTACCAAATGACTTCATCAGCTCCCCATGCTGCATGTAAACAAGTAGGTAACGATCCTTCCAAAATTCCAGGCATGCTGTATACAAACATCTGTTTCTGTTCACAGTTTCTAGTTTTTACCAAATTTCTGAAAGCTATAGGATGACTTGGTCATGACATTGTCTAGCACTTAAGAGACATAGCTAACCAAAACACATTCCTATCCTCATTCAAGCTGCAATAAGATTACAGAGAAAATCTCCAAAATAATACTATAAAGGTAACCACTGGTGTCAGTTCCTGCACAACCAAGACTAACATGACAAACAATGACATGCTGCCATGGCTTCTCACTGAGGTCTTCAGCTCCCAACAATGGGTGCAGATAAGTACATAATAAATCTGGCTGAAATTCCAGGCATTCAGTTGCAGAAAATCCAACTCCTGAGTTTCTGTCACATTTCTAGAGCAGGCAACTGCATGATGCTGGTTAGCACAAGTTTATGAAAAAAAATTCTCATTCAAGCTGCAACAATCTTGTGAGGGTGGGTAAGCTTCATTTCAGCTTGCCATGAGTACCAGCAGGACATCTGGCATGATTAGAGAGAGGCCTACATAGAAGGTAGTCGTTGCAGCAGTGTCCTACACCATGAGCATATCCTTATGGCACACAACTGGCGCACTACTTGGATGCAGTAGATCAACTTTAGTCACTGGAAAACAAATCTATGAAGCAATAAAACTCCACATAATGCTCAAAGGTAACAGTTATGTCAGTTCCAGTGCCACCAAAACTAACAAGAATGAGTACACGCTCATCATAACCTTATGAGTGTCACTCACAAAGTATCAGACAACCAGCTTCATCAATGGAGAGAGCAGTAATGAGCTGCTGCCATGACTCCCCCACTGACTTTCTCAGCTCCCAACTGTCAGTGTTGAGAAACATATCATAATCTACTAAAATGTCAGGCAAACAATTGTAGCAAAATCTGAGACCTGGAATTTCAGTCAGATGTGCCAGAAGCAACAGGAAGACTCAGACTCGGTCATGGTGCCGGCTAACACTCACGAGAATCAATCTGCACTCTGTGATAGACCCATCTGCAAAAAACCTGGATGAGATCTTGCAAGGTGTAGACCATGATAAAAGCAGAGGCCAGAGAAGAGGTCTTTCTGCCATACCTCATCATCATTACCATGGTCATCCGCCTCCTGGTCATCGTCGTCTGCTATGTCATCTTCATCTTCTCCAAGCTCTCCATTCTCGTCTTCCTCATTCTCATCATTTTCTTGAACATCAAGTTCACCATTCGAGATGACAGGCGCCCGACTCACATGCACTGCGGAAAAAAACCAAGACTGCAGGTGTCAGAAAGGAAACGCTGATACTTATGGCAATAAAGGTCTTATCACTGAACACACTTGTGATGGTATCTGGCTCAAACTAAGGCCTAATGCACAAGGTTGGTGCAACAATCAATGGACCAGGACTTGAAATCTACAACGATCCAATGTTTTTCTTTCTACAAAACGCAGGACCAGTATGTTTTTTTTCTGAAAAGCAACGCCTATAGACATTCTCTAGGACTGTGAGGAGAGAATAGAGATGGACTTCACCTTCCTCTTCCTCATCACCCACGGCCTCTTCTTCTTCTTCTTCATCGTTCTCGGTCTCTGCATCCTCGCTCTCTTCATCAACGTCCTGCACCTCCACATTGTCTTCTTCTTCGTCTTCAACCTCGTCATCCTCGGAGCCATGTATATTGTTCGCGCGAGTCGTCACGACACCTCTGTCGTCACGAGCAATCGCTAAGGCTTCTTCTTCTTGATAGCTGCCATCCTCGTCTTCCTCGTCGTCCAACTCCTCGTTTTCTTCCCCGTCATAGTCTCCTTCATCCTCCGGTTCGCCTTCTTTACCGTCGTTATCATCATCATCGCCATCATCATCATCCTCTTCTTCCTCTTCTTCTTCTTCAACAACAATTCCGTTTGAGTCCCTCACGCCTTGGTGGTTATTGCCATTCACAACACCGCCATGGCCATTAACGTCATCCACGTCGTCTTCTTCTTCTTCTTCTTCTTCTTCTTCTTCAGAATCTCCCTCCCCGTTGAACAACTCCGGCCGCTTGGCATCTACCGCCGTCCCCTGCAAGTACTGTTTATTACCCTTCATCGTGCCAACAAAACGACCGACCCCGGTATCAAAATCACAAAGTTCCCGAGCTCGTCTAGCACCAAAGCATCCGCAGTAACAACATACACAGGAGGAGGAGTTTAGAGCCCGACGGACACTCGCCACACTCTTCCGCGCCTCCAAAGCGGTTCTTCAGCAGCTCAACTGAATACACAACATCATCACCACCACCTACTCAGTGGACAGATCAAGATCCTCCAAAATCCACCTGCAAAACCTCCAACTCCTCCAACACCTCTCGCCAATAGGTACGCGGCTCGTCACTGAGACCCAGCTCCTTCTTCTTCTACTACTACTACTATTCCTCCGCCTCCTCCGAATGCTGCTGCACAACGCCGCCTGATAAGTGGTAGACGCAGGCGCCGCCAAGATGCTCCAACTGCTCTCCGCTCGGTTGTAATTCACAGGTAGCGCAAGTGCGCAAGCAAAGAAGCTCGCGAGTTCTACTGCGCGCACTTGAGAACGCCAATGACGCAGTTGTCGACTGCGTGGCGAGAACTTCCGAACTTCCTTGCTCCATCGCCACGACGACGACGACCGCCATCTCCGAAAGAACTTGGCTGCATGCACAGTGGAGCCTCAGAACGGAACCCTCGACCCACTGTTTCTTTTCCGCTTTTTCCTCTTTTTCTTACTCACCATACGGTTCCTGGTTCCTTCGTCTTTCATCTCTAGCCAGCAACTGCGTTCATTTCTTTCCGGGCGCTCGTTTTCTTTCCGGTCTCTTTTTCACGGCCTTTCGAATTGACGACGCGGCTTCTGACACATCGGCAATCTTACTCCACTTTTGCTCCGCCCGTCCTCTTCACGTCTGAACAGAGAACCAAAAAGTTTGCCCGATTAGCCGACTGTATGAATAGGATGGTCTAGTAAAGTGTCTAGAAATATCCAGGTTCAGACTTCAGATATTGTCGCTGTGAATGCTTTGCCCCCGAGCGTCTGCGCGTTTGCGGAAGTTTGCGCTTCGCTGCTCCAGTAATGGATCACCACCACCACCACTTGTGTTTCAACATCAGGCAAGCATGTCAACTATGTCAAATACTGGAATGGATGTTTGTGCCATGACCCAGAGGAGGTGAGCTCAGCTATCTTCGGCTTCATAGGACTTGCTGTAGAACAAATTGGAGAGACCCTCATTGCCATCTTCTGAAAGTGCTCTTGAATTGTCAGCTTTGTTGTTCCGAAGAGAAATTTACTCTTCTCAATTTGATTATCCTGCAAACTGAGAGCAATTCATGAACTCAATGGTTGGAAAAAAGTTTGTATTGCAAGGATTCCTGCACAAATACCCCTTAGATGTTTCTTCTGACATGCTGAAAAATGGGATGATGAATTCTGGAAATTACAAGGCAAAGTTTTCAGCATAAGCTGTGCACAATGTAACCCATCAACTACTCCAAGCTTTTACAGCAGGATCTGTATCAGATGCTAAAGTTCACCTCAACATACAGAATCAAGCCTCAAACCTTTCAATCAGTGATGCATGATGGTCATCCTTTTGCTGAATATCATATCTCCTTTATTCCCTCCATTCAACTCAAGTGAACACAGGGCATTCAATGTATCAGAAAATCAAGCAGAATTTGCAGAGGAAATAAAAAGTCATCACCTCAAATTCCTCAACTGCACAGCTGAATAAAATTGTTCAAAATATCCATTCATGTCTCTTGATTCTTTGTGCTTGTCCTTGCTAATTAATGTATCCTCTTGCTATGGTTGAACAATTCCCATAATTTTTCTTCATACATGTCTTGCTATTCACATCCCCATCACAATATCCATGGATGTTGCCAACATCCAAACCCAAAAGGAAAGAGAAAAGAATATCTTTCATAAGAAAAGAGAAATCTCCATTTTCACGATGAAGGAAAAACACAGCAAGGTTAACACTTCTTCAAAAAGCCACAGAAAGTTCCAAACTAGGAAAGACAAAATAAAGAAAAAACAAAAACAGCGGTATGAACAATATTCAATCTCAGACTTGTTCAGGGACCATCAACAGTTGTATGTATGATAGTGACTTATCTACCACAACTTCCCCACTGACTTCATCAGCTCCCTACAGTGGGTAAAAGCCAGTGAACAGCACCATCCCACAAACTGAGTTTCTAAGGGAAAAGTAGAACCTAAAGGAAAGGACAGCAGGGAAAAACAATGAACAAGTAGACTTACAAGAAGCTCCCCACTTACAGAACTCTAAACAAAATCAGTCTGAAAATTCCAAAAGCTGAAGTTCCAAAAAGGAATTTTTCTTTATTAAGCAACCCTCTAGTTCTCTTTAGAAGAATCTTTAAAGGTTAACATTTTATCTTCAGAAGGACAATAAGACTGACCATCTGAAAGACAAAAAACTTCTTACAACTACAAAGCCTCAAGAACGTATAAAATTGACTATTGATAACCCCCAGCTTCGCAGTAATTGAGATATTGGAATAAACCTGAGGCATTCTAATCATTTCAATACCTGCATACTCTGGTTGAGAGTGCTTGTCAAAAATGTCCCAGGATAAACCTTGAGGACTTTGTCTCACAGCTAGATCCAAGAAATTACAATAGAAGCCTTTAGACATACAATTCAACTCACAAAATGTTTTTGGGTATATGTTGCCACCAAAAGAGTGTTGGAAAGAGAAAAAAAGACCAGAAACAAACCCAAAATGAAGCAGAAAAGAAGACCAGTGACAAACACAAGGAGCAGTTTGAACAATAGCAACAGTCATAAGCAGGTTCAGAAACCCCAAAACCACATTCGACAACATCCCCACTGACTTCATCACCTCCCATTGATGGGTGGAGATTGACAATCACACTACGTTTCTATGATAAGACCAGCAGTGACAAGAAAACTCAGCAGTGATGTGGGTTAGGTCAATAAAACCTAAAAGAGAAAGAGATCAGAAAAAACCCAAACAAGAAAGAAAGAAGAGAATCTGGTGAAACAGGATGGAGAACTTTAAGAGCTGATCTCAAGAGGACAACATGGGCTTAGAAAAGCTCCTCACTTATGATTTAAGAAGTCTTTGAATCAATCATTATATGCCTGCAGTGAAAACTTCATAATAACACTTTGAAGGCGAACCATTTCTGTCAATTCCAGCAAAACCAAAATAGCTCGGTTTTATCATCCAAAATATGCAGGCAACACAAATCAGGACCTTTGCATTTTGTTCATCCACAGATAGTACATTTTGGCCTTACTAGCATCAGCTGGGAGCTCAACTCTGTGACCAACAACAAAATCAAAGAAGTAGTCCTCACCAACTCCATGACCAAAATCAAAATCAAAAAAGTGGTCCTCAGCAAGTAAACAAGTGATTTACAACAGTCCAAAGCAATTCAAAGACAACTCTTGAAAGTAGAAGTCTGGTTACAGAGTGTCTATGCATTTCCACACCGGATAGGGACTCTCACATCTCCCATGCAAATATCAGCATGGCTGATAGCAATTCATCATGTTCAGAAATTCAGTAAAACCAGATACCCTAAACAAATGATCATTTGAAAATCATGGCACAAGCTAAGCAAACTAACTAAAACCCTAAAAAACTCGAGAGTCATTCCTTGCCCCTCTTGCCTTGAGTGTGAACGGAACATAGGCAAATCATTCTTCTCCAAAAATCCTGTCCATATTTCAAAACTGCAAATCGACGAATAGCGCCATCCTTTGGGGTGGGTACGGCCCCTAGTAATTCTTCCCGCAATGGATCAGGCTACCAGCTCCCAGAAACAGGCCAAAAACTGCAGCACTACCCAGGGTAGTCTGTCCCACATAACGAACCTTGAGAAGGCCCGGGATTCTATACCTGAAAGCCTCGTAGGTACCATAGACGGCTCCAATAGCCCCACCTACCGCTCCCCCCACTCCCACGCCTGCCACCACCCGCGTCAAGCAATCATTCCTCGCCATCCTCCTCCTCCTCCTCCTCCTCCTCCTCCCCCGACCCCACCTTTCCTCACCACCTCATGCTCTGGCTTCCACACCAGCTCTGCTCATTCTTCTGCACCAAAGACGATGGGCAGTGCGTTCTTCTTGCAGCGAAGAGGAAGAAAATGGAACCCTCAAATTGCTAGCCAAACGGAAAACCGAGAACGACCGAACGCAGCACAAACACACTCATCAAAGTGCTTGCGAGACAAGCGAACTCGGCAGCGGTGAATTGCACGAGAGCAGCAGCGATGGCGTTGGTGCCCTAATCTTTCCCTGCAACAAAGAAGGAAGACGTGGTCCGTGTGCATTAGCAACGTGGATGGATGAAACACTACACAATCTCAACAATGAAGATAGAATCAAATGGATGAAACATTAATTATTCATGGATTCTTGACAATATGGATGAAATAAAAGGGAGTTTCAAACAATTGGACTTAGATCACATGGATGAAAATTTGTTTACGGATTGTGACAATATGGATGAAATAAAAAGATAATTTCAACCAATGAAATATACCACATGGATGAAATAAAAGACAACGTCAAACAATCAAGTCATAGCACATGGATGGGACACATTTGCAATTGATAATATGGATGAAAGTGATCCTTCACAATGAAGTTGATGATTACAAGGATGAAACTAGGACATTTTGGGTGAAATTGATGACATGGAAAATTAACCACATGGATGAAACCACACTCATGGATGCAATTAATAGTATCAATGGAATTCAACCATGTGGATGAATATACCACATGGATAAAAATGAAGCTCACAAATGAGAGTACAAATGAAATTTCAAAGCATGGATGATGATGTGTAATACATGGATGAAATAGATTATCATCAAGATGATTAGTTTATGTGCACCACAAGCAATGGATATTTGTATGACACAATTTCTTTAATTAACCTAACTTACCACATAATCAAGCCTCATCCAAATGGTTAATTGCATTCTTGTGGTGTATTTCATTGACGCCATTCATTCATATTGTCATGTTTGTTCTAAGTTATTCATGTTAATGTCATGCATTTAATCAATTTCATCCATATTGCCAAATTTCATTGATATTGGCCATTTGATTAGGGTTTATCCATATGGTCCAACTTCATCCATGCAGTGAATTTTATTAACATTAAGAATTTCATCCATGCAATCAGTTTCTTGTACATCATAGATTTCATTCATTATGGCCATCTCATCCCATGTCATCAAGGTCATCCAATTCATCACTTCGGCCATATTGTTTGACTTCATTCATTGCAACAAAGATTTCATTCACATGGTTCAAATTCACCCACATGATTGTCTCAATTTCATCCATGTGTCTCTTAAACATCCTCAAGTCATCCCATTTTAACCATTTGTAGGGTTTTATAAGTGTTTCAAGTTATTCATTTTCAATCCTTCTCATGGGTTTCTCATCTTACTTATCTTTTTCATCCATGTCATTTTCAATGGGAATTTCATCCATGTCTCCACTATATGCATAGTCCCGTGGTCCCATTTCCATCCATGCTGTCCCCACTTCTCATCCATGTCTGAGCTCCCTTCCAAATTCAAGCATTCCTCTCTCATTTCTGAACCCAAGTTATCCCATTTCAACCAATTCACAGAAGGTTTCTTATATGTGTTCTCTATTGGGTTTCATCCAGTTTATCATTTTCATGGAAGTACAGTGTGAAATTTCATCCATGTCTTCGCTATGGAGATGGGTCTCATTATCATCCATATGCCTCTCTTTTCATCCATAGTTTGGGCTTTCATTCCAATTCCAACCTTTCTCTTTTCAGTAGTGTGCCCCCAAGTTTGTGTTCACAGTCACACACAGGAATGAGCTCTCTCTCATTGAATGAGCTTCCATGTCTTCTTGCTCTTTCAATGGCATTCATGCAAGTCAAGAAAGAGAAATCATTGTGCCAAAAACATGGATATTATGACTTATCCTATTCAATTATATGATTACAATTTGACATAAGTGCATGGTGAATCTTATTCGATCACTCAAATTGTCGAATAGTGTGGCATAAGTGACAAGTCTGATTCAACTACACAAATAGTAGAATATTGTAGTCATCTAGTTGAATAAGACTAATCATCTAGATCCATTTTTTTTTTGATGCAATAAATGTTCTTTGGCTGGAGTTCTTCTTCTTCGTCTAGATTATTTGCAATGGGGAGGTAGGATCACAGCTTCAGAGAAGGTGAATTGAGAAGATTTGTTGCTGGTCATCAGAAATTGTTTTGTTGGGGGAGGAAGTCCAATAAGATTCAAGTTTGCAATGGTAGTAGGATCACAGTTTCAGAGAAGGGGAATTGAGAAGATTTGTTGCTGGACATCAGAAATTGTTTTGTTGATGGAGGAAGTCGAATAAGATTCAAGTTTGCAATGGTGGTAGGATCACAGTTTCAGAGAAGGTGAATTGAGAAGATTTGTTGCTGGTCATCAGAAATTGTTTTGTTGATGGAGGAAGTCCAGAAATCAATTTTCATGTTTGTTTTGTTGATGGAGGAAGTTCAGTTAAATCACTTTTGAATGTTGTTTCGTTGAATATTATTTGTTGTTTGCAGTTATACCTGGATTGGTGCATTCCCGATTGCAGCTCTATGAGCAATGAGCAATTCACAATTGATCACTGAAGCAATCTTGCCATCTGTTCATCATTGAAATGCAAGATTGAATCAGGAATTTTTCAAGCCTGGAAGAAGATCTTAGTCTGAGCTTCTAAGGCAATCTTGGCTTCATGACTGACAGAAACCAATCCCCGTGCAAGGAAGCGAAGATAGCTGCAATGGGGATATGTGGTTGACCTGAGAAGACAATGGAGCTCTAATAAAATTTGTGGAGGAGGAGGTATCATGTATGTGTCTTGCTTGACATGTTCACTTTTGTTTCATGTATTGCTTGATGGAGGAGCTTGCTAGTTTACGAGCACTTGGGAAGGACGAGCCTGTTTCATGCAGAGATAAGTCGATGTGCCGTCTTTGATCCTGATGTCTTTGTGGCTACAACACTTTGTTGGCATCTATGTACATGCCAGAAAGAAGTGGGAGCATGGAGGATGCTTGGAGAGTGTGTTCCACAAGATGATGCCCCGCAATTGTGGCCTCTTGGAATTGCAAAATGCCATGATCATGAGGTCAGATTGGATTGCAACAACAGGGCTTGGAGAGTGTGCAACATAATGCTCTCAGTTTCAAGAGTTGCGCCATGCAGGCTTGGTAACGGGAAGAAGCTCTTGCACATCTCGAATGGATGTGTGCCAAAATTGTCACATGGCAGCCTCCATGAAGCAGAAGACCACGATCAATACAATACAATTGCTACTGTAAACCGGAAAACGTGGCTGTGTGTCGGCGATGGTCTTGCTAGGTTGTTGCAGAAGTCTTCTTGGTAATCTAGCAATGGGAGAAGAACACACCGGAAAACAAGTCTTCTGAAAGCGGAGCCTGAATTTGCTGCTCCAACTCAACAGAAAATTCAGTTGCAGCAGCAAATTCAGGCTCCACTTTGTCATGCGCGCCAAAGGATCTCGCGAATGACACCCAGCATCTTGAACGACTGGCTAGGGTTTCTGACGTCTCTCCATTGCAATCTACAAGTGCTTGCAATCACAATCGTTTGGAGGTGATGACGATGATAATTCTTCTGTGAGTCCCACCATTTGGATAAGTGCATGCAGGCCACATCCCTGGCTCGTTCGCTACCAATCACAATGCCTACGAACTTCCCCGATCTGCTCTCATTGCGCAGATATCACGTGCGTAAGCACCTGACGCGCTCCTCTTCTGAATGGCTGCTACTGCATAAATATGTCGCTGCTACCTGTGCGTGCGTGGAGCTTGTCGCGACATCCCGGTTTCTTTTTCTTCCCTTCGACTAGTTGGCTATTCTCCTCAAGAACCTTTCCTTTTTCAGTCAAGCACAACCGCCGAGGTGGGTGTTTCTGACCCAAAGAGGGATTTCTTCTTGCCTTTTCTAAGCTCATTATGCCGCTTTGCAAGTAGGGGTGGTTGTGACGCTTTGAGTGCCGCGCCCAGAAGTCTTTTCAGAAGCCTCTTGATTGCTAAGCGTTTGTGGGGTCGTTTTAGGTACTTGGTTTGTGTTTTGGATGAGGGAATCGATCCGGGACGAGTGAAGCTTAGCCGAAGTTCTATTGTCCAGAGAGATACTTCGTCACATCTTTTGTTTAGCACTCACATTTATCAATCGTGTTCTTCTGCAAGTCTTGTTCTTGGCTGTGAGCTCAGAATTCGAGCGGGAGAGATTCTCGTTGTTTAAACTTTTTAAAGAGGGCATCTTAGTAGTTTTCAAGCTTTAGAAACAGCAAGCAATGTTGGGAAGTGGGCAGAGGACAGGGGGGGGGTTGAGGAATTTGTACATGGTAGGAGATGATTCTGGTTGCAGTTTTGAGGAGATAGTTCTATTACTGGTCACCCTTGTCTCGACATGAGAGGAAGATGAGTGATTGCAAACAAGAGTGAGCAATTTTCTCCTTTTACCTTCACAATGTGAGCGTGGCACAGTGACCAAACAATTATCAGAACTGAAATAGTTCATTCTCTGCAAAAGAGAATTTTAAATGTCTAAATTCTGTTCATGCATTTCTTCTCTTCATGTTCCTGCAAGAGCTTTGTCTCTTGAGTGCTTGCCAACAATCATAACTGAGTCTTTCTTACTTATCATAACTGCTTCCAGAAATGTGATAGAAATTCAGGATTCAGACTTTTCTGTACTTTTTTGCCTGAAATTCTGAGCAGATTGTTGTAAAGTTATCTACACCCACTGTCAGGAGTTGATGAAGTCAGTGGGGAGTAATGGCAGCTAGCAATTGCCATTCATGATGAAGGTGATGGTCTGATACTTTGTCATGTATACTCACAAGGTTATAAGTGCACTTGTTCTTTTCAGTTTGGTTTGGTTTGGTTGGAACTGACAGAATGGTCACCTTTGCAATCTTCTGCTTCTGTCCGGCAATCTGGGTATAGAAAATGTCACATAAGATCAAATGAGCTTGCTTCTGGAGCTGAGATGAGATTTACATATGTTGTAGTTCATCAGCCCATTTGCATTCTTCTGCAGTGAAAAATGATCAAATGAAGCTCATGGCTCTGATTGAACCTGGAATGCTCTGGCAAGCCAACTGTCAAACTCATCGACTACAATCAGGTGTGCTTGCTTTCATAGCAGAGAATTTTTATGTTATAATTGCTGGAGGCCTTCAAGGTTGTCATCCCAGGTATGTCTGGTAGGTAGCTCTGGGTGTGTGTGATCTACCAAGAAATTGCACTCTCGCAATGCTAGAGCTTAGGCTTTAGGTTCACCCTTGACAATTGCAAAAGTGGCATTGAATGTCATAAAACAGTCTTTCATAAAAAGGGCCTCCTTTTGGATGCATAGAAGCAAGACACTGTTTTCTTTTCTCTGCACACTTAGTATTGATAGTTGAGACTCTGCTTACCCTATCTGCCTCTGCTTAATGTTTGAATGTAGACATCCTGCCCCTAGTTTGGTTGTAAATCTGGAACCAAATGGCAGGCACCCCTTTTAGGTTGCCCTTTAAGTCCTCCCCCTTATCCATGTTTTCAACAGCAACAAGATAGGAAGTTCTGTGCAATGTTGTTTGCACAGATGTGTTTGCTGCTTTGTTTGTGATCTTGGACACTTGGGTCGCAAAGCCTGACGCTTTGCTTGAACATTGTTTTGGATATGTGCATCCCAAGTCAGCTCAGAGAGAAGAGCAAGGGATTCACTCACAGGGTTTTGTGTTTCCACATACCTAGTGAGTACATTAACAATGACATTATCCTTCTGTTCATCATGGTTCTTAATGCTATCATTCTTCTGTGGATTAAATTTCTTAGGTCTGTCTGGAGCTCACCAAACAGACTGCATTGGTTGTGATTCTAGTGAGGGGACAGAGTTGTTGCTTGGACGTCTACAGAGGCATTGCAAATGGAGGATGGTGGAGTTTGCTTCTGGCAGGGCATGTAAGTTAAAGCATCCGCCAAAGGATAAGCAAAATTCCCACCGCAAAGTTGTGCAACAACAGAACATTCAAGAAGACAAACTCATGGTGGAGACATGTTCATGATTGAACAAACAAACTAGGATATGAAAATGAGAGGATCAACAGAAAATATTTCAGGAGGGATAAAAATGTAGGAATGACAAGCTATCATCACAACAAACAGAAAGCAAGATAGCTCTTGACTAAGTCCATGTCATCACAATGTCTGTTGAGGCCTTAGCAATTTTGAGGTTGGGTATGGCAAAAAGCTGTCTGATGAAGTGCTTCTTTCTAAGTTTCTTGCCTTCAGAAACTTCTGATACATTGAATGGTTTGCCAGAAAAGGGATGAACTTGCAAGCAACAGGTTCTCACAGGAGATAGCAGTTTGGGAGTCTTCACTTGTCCCTCGTGCTGTCCAGAGGAGAAGGCAACCAAAATTGCTCAAAATACGTGAAATGGGTTTCAGTGCAATCTGCCTTCAAGGTCAACTATTCTGTACCATTTCTAAGGATCCTGTTTTGGGATCACAGTATATTTTCAAACTTTGGAGAGAAATTGGCTGAGTTGTCCATTCTTTTGAGAACTTCCCATTACATTGCATGCACCAGCTAACAGGGATTTCAATTCTTGCAAAAAAGCAACTGCAGCTGGTGTTCTGATATATGTGAAATCAATAAACTCCTTCAGGCACTGCAAAGATGGTGATGTATGGAGCAAGGAATTTGAGGGTGATGAACTTAGGGGCATTGAGGAAGGGGATGAGCACAAAGGCACCAAGGGGGGCTCGTGAGGTTGAAGGGGACTGGAAGTATTCACCAGAATGGTGGGGCAGCCAGGGGGGTGGCTGGGGCCATGATGCTGGTCTGGTGGTGTTTGAAGTGCAGTCGACCATGGACAATGGTGTTATAACAGTTACTTCACACACGGCTTCTACTCCGGTACATGCTGTTTGAAGTTTAGCATTGCATTTTGGTCTGTCTCACTATCCCATACAGAGGATCCTCAGCTTGTTCACTTTTTATTGTTTTTTTCTTCATGGTATGTGTGAAACTCAAGCTGTATGGTATGATGTCAAATGTCAGTTGTGTACAGTATCAAATCATGAAGCTCATCTACTGGTCTTGTTGGTGGCATTGGAAAAGCGGCCAGAGAATTGGCCAAGCATAGAGAGGGAGCTGCAACAAAGATGGGAGAGAGAAGTGAAAGCAGGAAAAGATGATGAGGCTTTTCGGGTGATGGGGTTTGAGTGGCGAGTGTTGCGTTTCAACACTGTGACACGCCAAAGTGTGGCAAAAGTTATGCTGGTTGCCAAAGATGGAGACCCATCTCAACTTTATTTCATGCAGCAACCAAATTGTGTTGCATTTGAATGTGAGTATTGTTTCTCCAGTGTAGTGTGGATTTCATTAATCATTAAAGTGTCTGTTGAGATAGAGAGTGGAACTGTTAAGGACCCTTTGTTGCACAGTCGCATTCATCTTGAACTGGAGAGAGCTCCACATGGGCCATGGATGAGTATGTGCAGAGGATTTTGTATCCTTTGTGAGTGAGTTCAATGTAACCGTTTGGTAAAACTTTTTTACAGCTGAGGATTGATCCAAGAGTTATTGAGCATGCAAGTAAGTGCAGTGATTGATAGTAATTGTTTTATGCATGCATAGCTTTACAGTATCTGGTTATTCCAGTTTTCTTCTATATTTTATGCAAGGTTTAGTTGGTGATCTGTTCCTGATGTGGAAACTTTTTCACATTTGCAGCAAATGACATGTGCTTGCAGATGTAAAGAGCATGCTTTCAGTGGGCCTGGCAACAGTGAGCCTCGGAGGCCTGAAAATTGAGCAGGTTGCAAATGGAACAACAAAGATGCGGGTTTTGTGTGTGGGACTTGGTGGTGGAAGTCTTCCACTTTTCCTTGCCCACAACTTACCTGGTGAGCCTCCATCTACTACTGTTAAGAATGGTGTTCAAATTGTGACATCCACTCCATTCTTTACTCTCAGAATCTCTTTGGTTTTCCAACAATATCCAGGTAATCAATCTTAGATATCAGGCCTTTTTTTAAAGCACATTTTAGTCCTGTTTCCACTCAGTTTTAGTTTTGGTTTGTTATGATATCCCATTCTATGTCTTCAGGTATGTCCATGTTTTCTGCTCCAACACCCTAACTAACAAATAGTGTAGGCTTCCTCATTCAATCACCTATCCAACTTTATCAGTTCCAATCTCTGCTCACAGTAAATGATGGTGATTGTGGGCATAAAGGTGCAATGGTGGAAGTGGTTGAGATTGATCATACAGTTATAGAGGCAGCGACAGAGGCCATGGGTTTTCCTCCATGCTATGGAGGTCCTTTGCCCAAACGCCACCAAATAGGAAAGCAGTCATCAACACCTCAGGTCACAGCAGCTCAATCAGTGCATTCTGGGCATATGTATTCCAATGGACAACCATTTTCTGGAGAAACCAATAGTATTTCCAAGCAACAAACACTGTTACACCCAAATTCTGGTGCATCTTGCACAGGATCCAAGATTGGTGTTGATCAGGGGGTAAGAAACAGAACTGGAAATTCTACATTACCAGGTTTATCATGCTGCCAGAGAGGGCCTGATCCCCACGAGGAGGTTCTATGGGGCAGCACACTGAGAAATATGGTGGTATATGAGGGTGATGGTGAGGATTTTGTTTTGAACCATGGCATGGGGCAAATTTCAGGTTACTATGACATGGTGTTTGTAGATGCCTATGATGGGCATGATACTGTACCATTGAAACTATGGTGCAGAGAAGGACCCTTCTTAACAGCTCTGAGTCACCTTCTGCATCCTCATCATGGCACTGTCGTGGTAAGCAACATCATTGAATGTTTTGGAGCCCTCATTTTGAAAAATTCTTGGTGACAGATGTTTCATTATGTAGTATTCATTGTGGACATCATGGCAAGGGCTATGATCTTGAGTCTGTTTGACCCTGTTCCAATCAGGTTCATTTATTTTTTTAATCACAATGTTGCATTTTCTTTCCCCTCTTGCAGCAATATTTGAGTATAAGTAGTCATCTGACAATTGAATGCAGGTCAACTTGCATAGTGATGCACCTTTTCCATCATTATTGGAGAGACTTTCTGGACAGTATGGGCCAGGCTTTGACCCTCAATTGCCACTGGGCAGCAAAGTGCAAGAAGCCTGCTTGAATTATCGGTCAGTACTGTCCTCAAGGTCCCTGTTAAAAGGTTTTTTGACTGCTGGCTGTTGCCTCTTTACAGTTGAACAAAGTGAGGGTTCTGAAAGACAGATGTGGGCCTTCTGCTTGTGAAAATTATTAGTTGTGGATGTGGGCCCAATTCTCAACAAAGCTGTGTCTTTTAATTGTATTGGGGCAGTAGTTTTGTTATATTTATCACATTTTTGCAGCTAGCATTTCCATGTCAGTGCAGAACTGCTGTTACTACTTTGTTTGGTAGCCTTGCTGAACAAGGTGAGATCTGCCTCTTTTGTTGTTGGTTGTCCAAGGCAGATGTCTTGAAGAGCCATATTGCAAAAATGGGTTCACCATTCCAATGTCTCACCTGTCAGTTGGTACTTTGTCAGGGATGCATTGCTCAATTCAGATTCAGATTTTCATGGAGATACAACATATGATTCATCAAGAACTGGAATTGCATTTACGGTAGCAGTTCCATTGCAGGGAAATGTTTGCCTTGTAGTCTCAAGAGGGGTTTCTGGGCATCATATACCTGGAACTTTGTCACATAACGGCCGAAGTAAAGGAGATGAAGCTGTTGTTAGAGCTCTGACATTTGAATCAAAGCAAATAGAGAACCTTCTGGATTCACAACTTGGTTTTTCCCAGCGCATTGCTCGAGGTTTTCAAGTCGTGAAGGAACCAGTGAAGAAAGCTAAGATACGTTGACCTGGGTAATTTCTTAAGACTTTGGAAGCTGACGCGTTCTGCAAATACTCATTTCTTGCTGATGACTGATGGAAACTGTATCCACACAAAAAGGACCAGTAATGTTTCAGGCAAATAAACCCTGTATTGGATGTTACCACCACTTTTCTGGTCCTTTCCAAGTGTATCTGTAGTGAGTGATGGGAAACCTCTGGTCATGCTAGTTGTGGAATTTGATCCTGAAAATTCTTTGCAACTTCTTCAACTCTTGCAGCATAGAGCAGTTTGACAGATTTGACATGTCTAGACATATCTACTCCATATGGTTACAATATTGCAGACCTGACTAGCAGTCTTGATGTTTGAGATTCCTCCCCTAGTGTGCAAGAGAGTAAGATTAAAACTTGGGATTGTACAAACTTTTGTTTTTGTCATTGTTGTGTAGTTTAGTATATGAGCTCTAATAGGAAAGTATTAAAACTGCCTGCTAATGCATTGTGCACTGCTCCTGCACTTGCAGAGAGCTGCTTGAAGCAGTATTCCTGAGCTTTCCAAGTCTTTGAGCTTTGAAGAATCAATGTTCGCTGGAGGAGTTCCAAACTGACAAATTTTTATGCATCTCAGAAGCTCGTCAACAAATGTTTAGTTACAGTGCAATTGTCTGAAGTGTGGTGACCATGTAACTTGAAAGAATTTTTTTCATCTCTTGGATCTTTGCAGTTGACTTTCAGAACACTTTTTACTGTCTCAATACCAATGTCTTGATGTACAGCTATTCATAATTAAGGCAAGTCCCTTGAGAACTGTTCCCTTGGAGTCTTCATGTTTCTAGAATCGAGTTTGTTTCCAGCCAAGTGGATATTTCTTCATATTTTCTCCACTTCAACTTGAGACTGTAGTCAGTACTCAGCATCAGTTAGATTGATTAGGTTTAGTTGAAGTCAAAGCACTCATTGTCATGTCAACTTTCAAAACAATGTTGTGGAGATTTGTGTAGGATAATTTACGAGTTGTAATGCACCCTCAAACTATACTAGAGAAATTTTGCGAGGTCTTTACAGGATTCCTATGGATGGTGCACTTGCGGGTGCTAGGTCACATAATCCTGTTGATAGTAGGACTTATGTTGGATGCATCAAAAGGTATATAAAGTGTACACCCGAAGGGCCTCCCATAATTGATGGTTGTGGCCACTAGGGTGATAGCTTGAAGGTGTAGGCCCAAGAATTAGGAAAGGCTCATGAGAAGCAGGCCTTCCATAGCATAAAGCGTGAAAGGGTTTTTAATGCAATTGGCAAAAGGTTTACATTTGATTAATGGAAGGCTTCTTCAATTCATGAAAAGATTTTCCATGCAAGGTGTGTTCAAATACAAAGCAAAAAGCCTTGAAGTGTTTTGCATTTTTACAAAACTTTGAAAGAACTCAAAAAGTTGAAGATCATTATTTCAAGAAACCTGACCTGTTAATATAGTTGCAAGATGCATTCGATTCTTTCTTATGACATATAATACATGATGAAATAGTCTTGCGGTGTTCATTAAGAAGTCAAACTCAAAACTTCAAGAATTTTGTTTCTACCCTAGAAAGTAGATGTGAGGTAGGGTGCACCATAAACTACCACATGATAACTTCCATTGATCTAATTATCATATAATTGTTTTTGAAGTGATTTCACAACCACTCGAGTCTTGGAGTATTGGTCTTTTATAAGACATAACATTGATGTTGAGAATTTTACATTTGTTTGCATAGTAAAATTTTGCATCTTACTTATATTTAGTTCATACATGTTTTAAACACATGACATCCATGCTTGAATCTATGAAAAAATATATTTCACACAAATATTATTTTAAAGTCATGTACCAAGAAGTCTGTAATGTGATTATGTATTAAAAATACATCATTTCAATCCTTGAAACTGTTAATAATACAAAAAATAATAATTATGTAATTGGTAGCTAAATCTTTGTTTAGAAAAGTGTGAAATGAAAAGACAAAATTTTCATCCTACTTATGTGTTTTAAATAGACAACATTTATGTGCAAAAAAGTATCAATCCATGAAAAAATAAATTTCAAATGATTTCCATTACCAAATCATGGTATGGGAAGTTTGTGATGAATGTCATAAAAAGGGCAAGAAAGTTAACATGAAAATTTTTACATCACAAAATTATCATGCAATAAATAATAAAAATCATGTGAAGTTTGTTCATCTATAAGTTTGTATATTTTATACATGAATATCATGCATTGAAAGCATGTTTGACACATGAATAAATGTGTTATTAAATGAAGTACAAACCTATAAATAAATGAATTTCACAATCTTCTTATAAATTTGTGTGTTAAATATGTTTTCAATACATGATATTAATGTGTGAAATGTAAAAATTATAAATGAACGAATTTTGCACGATTTTTATTATTAAATCATGAGATGCTAAGTTTATGATGTACATATCAAACTTTATGAGAAATTTACAAATGCAATCTACAAAAATAATAAACTTTTTTTAAACATAAATAAGTTAATAGCTTGAAGTTAAATTGTAAGGTCAAAATTTAGACTATGTTGACAAATTTTATTTAATATGCTCTGTTTTTAATTTCATATATACAAATTTTTTTTATTTGAAATAAAAATCATGCTTAGATGTCAATATAGGTTGGTCAAAATAAAGTTAAACATGAACAATAAAATGACTATGAATTTTTTTAATAATTAGTTTTCAAAGGATAAAATGTCAATTTCATCATTATCATTAAACATTAGTGGCCCAACTTCATTTGTCCAAAGAACTTTAAATGAACCAAAAAAAAAAAAAAATTGGTAAACAAGAATAATAATGTTTTACCATAGACAATAAGAAAAACCAAACCCCGATTTAACCTTGGACATATTAGATAACACCCATGAATACTCATGCAAAAACAAAACATAATCATTTGAGTCAACATGAAAAGAATAATTCCAAACCATGTCAAGATTAACAATTTACAAGTCATGTGAAAAGGGGAGGGGGTGTTATTGACATTTGTAATGGTTGAAATCTTGTCAATGTTGTCTTTTGAAATATACATTCGAATAGAATAGTAACAAGTTTTAAAATGAAAATTCTTTTTATAAATTTCATTGAAAGGATAAAAATAATTTTATTGTAAGGATAATTAAACCCATTGGAAGCCTCATGATACATGAAGCTCCCAAAAAAAAATGAAATAACTATTGAATGTCTTTTGTGCAATTATCGACAAATATTTGTTAATTACATAGTTACCTTTCATCTTGACTAAACCAAAATTACATTAAAGCTTAAAACTAGTACCATCATGGAGCACCCTACCTTCCATGTTATTCAACCAATTAAGCTAAATATGTTTGGGCACTTATGCCATGATATGTTATAACAATATTGTTCCTTCTTTCTTTAGGTTTTTTTTTTATTGATTTATATTAAATGTTATGAAAATATGACTTGAATTATCACACTTGCATCTACATATCAAGTTTAAATAGTTTTTAAATAGACCCAAAAAAAAAAAAAAAAAAAAAGAACTTCAATTAAAATAAAAAAAAATAAAAAAAAAAAAAAAAAAAAACAAAAAAAAAAAAAAAAACACC